>Ga0114920_10000036_pt1 | contig 55427 bp, 30 predicted proteins | sample ChitaG_FD_88683 | JGI IMG/M metagenome (GOLD analysis project Ga0114920, IMG submission 88683) | Deep subsurface microbial communities from South Pacific Ocean to uncover new lineages of life (NeLLi) - Chile_00310 metaG | ecosystem: Environmental > Aquatic > Marine > Oceanic > Sediment ...
CGGAGCAACCGCAACGGCACCAACCACAGCGATGGCCGCGCCGGCAGCGGCATAGGAACGAATGCGTTGTGCCATGAGGACACTCCCAATCAAGTTGTATAGGCCTAGCCCGACCCCCATCTTCTCCCATGGCGGTGCTTCCCGTAGCGATTCGCGCGTTACTCCCTAAGGATGCGCCTGTTCCGGTCGCTCTGTGGCCAAACGCAGGCGATGAGGAGGTAGCCCGGCGCGACGACGGCGGCCGTGGAATCAGGCAGGGCGCTGGGGCGGACGGCCACCACCGATAATCGGTCGCCTAGGCCGGCGTACAGCAACCGGTACAGCAACCCAACCGAAAACCGGGGGGGTATGTGGGTGTTCGCCGATGTTCGGAAACGGCCTGCCACCTGCCATAACCGAACAGCCACGGCCGTCGGCGAACCTGTTGCACTTGACTGGGGGTCAAGTGGTCGCAGGTTCAAATCCTGTCAGCCCGACCGAAAAAACCCGCTCTGACCAGCGTCAGGCCGAGAAAGACGACGCCAAAATGTCGACGCTATGCGGAGGGAGACCAACGTGCAGGCAAGGTATGGCATACCTAACATTGCCTGAACTACGATTCCTTGCTGTGCCCCAAGAATCACCGCCGGGACTTGCCCGCGAGCGCATAAATGTCTCTGACGAAATACGCGCCGTCGGCCCTCCGCCGTTGCCGGTCCTGCCTGATCCGTTCTCGGTGCGCGTTGCGACGGTCTCCGACGCAGGGTTGGTAGCCGATTGGATGCGGCGCCCACATCTCGCGGCGACATGGGAGTACGACTGGCCGGTGTCGCGCTGGCAGCGCCACCTGAGTGCGCAACTCGACGGCACGTACTCGCTACCACTTGTCGGCAGCATTGATGGCGTGGCTCATACCTACTTCGAGCTATACCGCGCCGCGCGAGATTCCGTCGCTGAGTACTACCAATACGATCCACATGATGTTGGTCTGCATGTGGCAGTCGGCGACCCGGGCGACGTTCATCGTGGACTAGCGGCGAAGGTGTTCCCTCACTTGATTGGTGGCGTGTTCGAAGGCGACGCGCAGTGTCACCGAATTGTCTTTGACCCGGACCACCGCAACGTTGCTGCACGGCGGACCTGCGAGTACTTCGGCTGCCGGTATTTGGGTGAATATGAGATGCCCCGACGGCGTATGGCGCTGTATCTATATGAGCGCCCCTCCATGAAATTAGGGTAGGCTACATTATCTTTTATGTGGGAGCAGACTGTAGGGCTGGGTAGCCTGGAGACTGTCCGCGGATCATCTCCGATCGTTCCGGCTCAGATTGCCGCCGTACTTGCCCACCACTTCGGTGAACGTGAGGGCAGCGAGTATCTGCTGTACGAACGGGCTGATGAAGTGATCCTCGCCCTGGGAACGGCGGAGCTTGTCGAACTCGATAGCGATGAACTACGTGTCACACGGGGGTCAGTTACGAAGCGACACAGCTGGTCGGGACGACCGGCGGATGCACTCGGCGATGCGATCGATCGATTGCTGGTCGACGCTGAGCAGGTGTTCGGCTGGATCGCCTTCGAATTTGGGCTTTATCGCCTTGGCCTACAGGACCGACTGCCACCTGGCACCCCGTTGGCGCGGGTGCTCCGACCCCGCGCATTAGTCGCCGTAGGCAACGACGGTGTCCGGTTGACCGGCACAGATACCCGGCATGAAACAGCGATACATAGGATCATCGTCGACGGTCTCCCAACCATTCCTGCGGCAAAGGGCATCGACCCGGTCGAGGACAGTTCAGGCTTTCGAGAGGGCGTTGACAAGGCGGTAGCCGAGATTCAGTCCGGCTGCTATGACAAGGTGATTCTCTCGCGAAGGGTGGATGTTCCCTTTGCCGTGGACTTTCCAGCCACCTACCGGCTCGGGCGGCCGTACAACACGCCTGCACGGTCCTTCTTGCTGCGACTCGGTGGCCTGCGTGCGCTCGGGTTCAGCCCAGAGTTGGTTGCCGCCGTACACGGTGGTGGAGCGGTAATCACCGAGCCGCTGGCCGGCACCCGGGCGCTGGGCCATGGACGCGCGCGTGACCGGCGGGCCCGCGAGGATCTGGAGTCGAATGCCAAAGAGATCGTCGAGCACGCGATCTCGGTTCGCACCTCCTTGCGTGAAGTGGGGGAGGTCTGCGACCCGGGCACCGCAGCGGTGACTGATTTCATGACCGTGCGCGAGCGAGGCAGCGTCCAGCACTTGGGATCCACGGTCGGTGGGAGATTGCGGTCCTCGTGCGATCGAATGGACGCCCTCGACGCACTGTTTCCGGCCGTGACAGCCTCCGGCATACCAAAAGAAGCCGGCGTCGACGCGATCTTGCGGCTCGACCAAACACCGCGGGGTCTGTATTCGGGAGCTGTGGCGACGTTTTCGGCGGATGGGGGTCTCGACGCCGCGCTGGTGCTGCGCGCCGCCTACGAGAGCGACGGCAGGACATGGCTGCGGGCCGGCGCCGGAGTGATAGCGAGTTCGACGGCCGAAAGAGAGTTCGAGGAGACCTGTGAGAAGCTCGCCAGCCTGGCGCCCTACTTGGTGGCCCGCTGATTCTGGTCGATGATCTTTGCGACGATCGCTTGCTTGTCGATCTTGCCGACTGCGGTTGTCGGGAGCCTCGGCATCGGCACCACCAGGTCGGGCCGCGAGTGCGCCGCCACTCCGCGGCTGTCCAAGTGCGCATTCACCTCCGACAGGTCCACGGGATTGTTCTTGAAAACAACTGCGGCACATATTTTTTCCCCCAGGTAGTCGTCGGGGATGGGAACGACAGCCGCGGCCCACGCCGAAGGATGGGTCAGCAGATGCGCCTCCAATTCAGGGGCTGAGACCGTCTCGCCCGCGCGGTGGATGACGTCCTTGACCCGTCCGGTCACCTCGACGTAGCCGCCAGCGAGTTGGCGCACACGGTCACCGGTGCGGTAGAAGCCTTGCGGCGAGAACGCGCGCGCATTGTCGCGCTCGGCCCTGAAGTAGCCGTTGAGTGTGTACGGCCCGCGCACCAGAAGTTCCCCCTCTTCGCCGGGGGTGACGTCGTGCTCGGAGTCATTGACGACGCGGACCTCGTCGGCCTCCGACAGCGGTCGGCCCTGTGTGTTGCAGACCAGGTCCGGCGGGTCGTCCAGCCGGGTGTAGCACAGCAGACCCTCGGCCATGCCGAAGACCTGTTGCAAACCCGGTGTGAGGGTGGCCCGGATGTGCTGGGCGTCCTCGGGGCTGAGCTTGGCGCCGCCAACCTGGAGAAGGCGCAAGGTCGTTGGACGTTGTGGCTCCCATTCACATGCCTGCGCCCACAGCCGTGCTAACGCGGGCACCAGGGCGGTCACGGTGACCCGGCGCTCGGTGATGGCGCCGAAGGCAGCCTCGGGGCTGGGATCGGAGCCGAAAACGACGGTCGCGCCCACGGACATTGCGCCGAGCAGTCCGGGACAAGCCAGCGGGAAGTTGTGACCGGCCGGCAGCGAGACCAGGTAAACGTCGTCGGGGGTGAGTCGGCACAGGCGAGCGCTGGCGGTGATGTTGTAGACGTAGTCGTCGTGGGTGCGCGGGATGAGTTTCGGTGCGCCCGTCGTGCCGCCGGAGACCAACAGTAGCGCTGGCTCGCCGGTGTCGCAGGCCTGCTCGGGTACACGGCCGGCGGCCGCGCAAATCTGGCTCCATGGGGTATAGGGGCCCGGATCGCCGTCGATGAGCAGGTGGTGCAGCCTGCGATGGCGCTGTCCGAGCTCGGCGGCCATCGTTCGATAGTCGAAACCAGCCGCGTTGTCAGCCACGATGACACCGACGGCGTCGGCTACTTCCACGAAGTGCGAGAGCTCAGCGATGCGGTGGCCGGGCAGACACATGATCGGAATGGCGCCTAGGCGCAGCAGGCCGAACAGCGCGACCGCGAACGAGCACCGGTTGGGCAGCTGCAACAACATCCGATCACCCTGTGAGATGCCGAGTGCGATAAGTCCTGCCGCGGCCCTGTCGACGATTTCATCAAGCTCGCGGTATGTCAGCGAGGTGTCTTGGTCTAAGACCGCCGTGCGGTCCGGCCAGCGCACTGCCGCGGAGCGCAGGATCGCGGCGTCGAGCGCCAAACCTTCCCAGTAACCAGCCGCTCGGTAAGCCCGCGCACGCTGGGCTGGAAAAGGTACGAACCCCGCCGTAGTCCCGCTCATCTCGCTCCTGAGGGTGGTGTGCATCCACCCCACGCGATGTAGGGTAGCCTTCGCAAAGTTAGGATAGCCTTTCTTGTGTCTACATCGAAGGGGCGTTGTGGGTTCTACGAGCGATGCACTTTTGTGTGCAGAGGTCGCCGAGCTAGTCGCCGATATGCTGGGCGTGCCCGCCGTCAGCGTGGATCAAGACGCAAATCTCATTGAGCAGGGTCTCGATTCGATTCGGATGATGGCGTTGGCGGGCGCCTGGCGTCGTCAAGGAATCGAAGTCGATTTCGCTGGGCTGGCAGCGGCGCCGTCGATACGGGCGTGGGCCAATATGCTCGGATCAGCGGACGTTGAACTGGCGAACCCGCCGCCCGCCGGAAATTCGGCGACGCGCGAGGTGCAGCCTTTCCCGCTGGCACCGATGCAGCATGCGTTGTGGATCGGGCGGCAGGACAATCAGTTGTTGGGCGGTGTGTCGGCGCATCTCTACGTGGAATTCGACGGCGGCCGCGTCGATCCCACGAGGCTGAGGTGGGCAGCGACCAGGCTTGCCGAGCGTCACCCGATGCTACGGGTCCAGTTCCTGCCCGACGGCACCCAGTGCATCCGGGAACCTGCCGCCTTTCCGGTCAATGTGGAGGATCTTTCCGAGAACGATGGCGCCGTCGCCGAGTCGCGCTTGGCCGCGATCCGGGACGCGAAATCGCATCAGCAACTCGACGATGGGGTTCTGGAGCTCAGCCTGACCCTGCTTCCCGGTGACCGCAGCCGCCTGCACGTAGACCTGGACATGCAGGCTGCCGACGCTATGAGCTACCGGACCCTCCTCGACGACCTCGCGGCGCTCTACGGCGGGCGGGCACTTCCCGAGCTCCGATATACCTACCGTGACTATTTGGCGAACATCGAGCAGGTTAGGCGGTCAGCGCATGAGCGCGACCGGCACTGGTGGTCCGAACGTATTTCCGAGCTGCCCCAACCGCCCTCGCTTCCACTGTCCGCGCTCCTTGGTGCCACAGGGAAAACCTCCGGGAATGGGCGCGGCACCGATAGGGCCGACATGCGTCGATCAACGAGGCGCTGGCACTGGCTCGACCCCGCCGCCCGCGACAGGCTGTACGACAGTGCTCACCGCAGAGGCCTCACCCCGGCGATGGTGCTGGCCGCGTCATTTGCCAATGCGGTAGCGGGGTGGTCGGCCGACCCACATTTTCTGCTCAACGTGCCGTTGTTCGGCAGGGAATCTCTGCACCGCGATGTCCCCAAGCTGGTCGGGGATTTTACGACGTCGCTGCTGCTCGACGTGAATCTTGCCAACGCAGACACCGCTGCCCAACGTGCATCTGTGCTGCAGAAGCAAATGCACACCGCAGCCGGCCATGCCGCATACCCGGGGCTGTCGGTGTTGCGCGACCTGAGCCGCCGACGTGACGTCCAGGTGTTGGTGCCGGTGGTCTTCACCAGCGCGCTCGGCCTGGGCGAACTGTTCTCAACCGACGTAACCTCTCAATTCGGCCACCCGGTCTGGATGATCTCGCAGGGCCCTCAGGTGCTGCTCGACGCGCAGGTAACAGAGTTCGACGGTGGGGTCCTGATCAACTGGGACGTCCGCGAGCACATGTTTGCCCCAGGGGTAATCGACGCGATGTTCGCTCACCACATTGATGAAGTGAGGCAGTTGGCCGCCGGCGACGCCCGCTGGGACCAGCCGAATACGCCGCTAGTGCCGGCTGCCCAGCAGAGCGTGCGCGACAAGGCTAATTCCGTTTTAGCACAACGTAATCCGGAAACGCTCTACAGCGGCTTTGTTGCCAACGCCGCGCATCAGCCCGACGCACCTGCCGTGCTGAGTTCAGCCGGAGAGTGGACCTACGCCCAACTGCTGATTCGCGCCCGTTCGGTGGCGGCGGCCCTACAGGCTCGCGGGATGCAACCTGGCGACACGGTGGGGGTGGTCGGTCCCAAATGTGCTGAACAGATCCCGGCGCTCCTGGGTACCTTGATGGCCGGCGGGGTGTACTTGCCGATCGGTGTAGACCAGCCAGCTGACCGAGCCCGGCAGATTCTGCAGAGTGGCCAGGTGCGTCACGCGTTGATGTGCGGTTCCCAGCGTTATGACCTAGCGGTGCCCACCTTGGCCCTATCGGATGCGATGGTCAGTGGTGGTGAACTCGTGTTCGCCGATGTGGCAACTGATCCAGAGGCGTTGGCCTATGTTTTGTTCACCTCTGGTTCGACGGGAGAGCCCAAGGGCGTCGAAGTTTCGCACGCAGCGGCGATGAACACCGTCGAATCTCTCAATGACCAGTTTGGCATCGGACCGAGCGACCGGTGCCTGGCGCTTTCGGCGTTGGAATGCGATATGTCAGTTCTCGACATCTTCGGAACGCTTGCCGCCGGGGGAGCCATCGTTGTTGTCGAAGAAGTAGACCGCCGCAATCCCGATCAGTGGGTGCGGTTGGTTGAAACCCACGGTGTCACGGTGCTCAACTTCTTGCCCGGATGGCTTGAGATGCTTGTCGATGTTGCCAGGTCTGGAGAGCTGTCCTCGCTGCGGGTAGTTCCGACAGGCGGCGACTGGATATTGCCAGCGCTGGTGCGTCGCCTCCGTGCCGCGTCGCCCCGATTGCGTATTGCCGGTCTGGGCGGCGCCACCGAGACCGCTGTGCACGGCACCGTCTGCGAGGTCGCCGAGCTTCCCGAACACTGGACTGCGGTGCCCTACGGAGTGCCGTTGCCCAACAACGCATGCCGGGTCGTCAATTCCCAGGGTGCTGACTGCCCTGATTGGGTGCCCGGGGAGTTGTGGATAGGTGGTCGAGGTGTCGCTCGCGGTTACCGCGGCCAAAGCGATCTCTCCGCCCAGCGATTCGTTCAGTACAACGGTATGACCTGGTATCGAACCGGTGACCTTGCGCGGTACCAATCGGACGGCACACTGGAGTTCGTCGGCCGCGTCGACAACCGCGTCAAGATCAGCGGTTACCGGGTCGAACTCGGTGACGTGGAGGTGGCGTTACGCCGCGTCCCGGGCGTCGTGGCCGCGGTGGCGGCATGTGTGGCCGCAGGTAACGGTGAGCAGCTCGGCGCGGCAGTTGTTACCGGCAGTGGGCTGACGAGTCCCGATAATCTTCGTTCGGCTGTCGCCCAGTTGGTTCCCGAGCACATGGTGCCACGACGTATCACCCTCGTGGAGAAGATTCCCTATACCGCGGGCGGAAAGATCGACCGAGACTCCGTGGCAAGGCTTCTCGAGGAGCAGATCACTCCGACGGGCCTCGCCCGTTCGCCGGCGACGCCGCTGGAGCGCGTACTGACAGACATCGTTATCGAGCTGCTACACAAGCCAGATCTGGGTATCGACGACGATTTCTTCACCTCCGGAGGAGATTCTGTCTCGGCGACCACCGCGGTCTCGCGGATCAGGACTTGGCTTGACGATCCGCCACTCATGGTCGCCGACATCTTTGCCACTCGCACGATCTCCGCGCTCGCCGACTTGTTGCGCGATCGGGACCCACTCCTCGAACAGGTCGCCGAGGTCGCACTTGAGGTTAGCGCAATGGATATCGCCGAGTTGGGTGCCGCAGTCATAGACAGCGGGGCAGCTCAGATCCCACAGCGGATATCGCCGCTCAGTTTCTCACCCTGGATTAGGCGGTTCACGGCTTCTACAAGTATCTCGCCCGCCATGCCCTCTGACGCCGGGCACGAGCCGCGGCCTCAAACAGGAGACGGAATCGGCACCATCGTGGTCTTTCCGCATGCCGGGGGCGACGCGGCGACCTATCGCCGACTCGCCACGGCCTTCGCAGCGGCCGGGAGCGAGGTGTTCGTGATGCAGTATCCGCAGCACCCAGGACGGTTCTCGGAGCCGGCGGCGCAGACGATAGCAGAACTCGCAGAAGGACTCTTCGACGCTGGCCCCTGGGAGAACCTCGGCCCAATCCAGTTGTTCGGTCACTGCATGGGCTCGGTGGTGGCATTTGAGTTCGCCAAGATCGCCGAACGCCATGGTGTGGTGATCTCCACGTTGTGGGTGTCGGGGGGCGCGGCCCCATCGGCGCTGGCCGACCTTCCGCCTCTGCCGGCCAGCGATGATGCGGTACTGGCCGATATCACCGAGCTCGGGGGAACCGATTCCCGCCTACTGGAGGACCCCGAGTTCCTTGACCTTCTCATTCCAGCGGTACGAGCCGATTACGTCGCGTTGAACCAGTATTCAGCCGCGCGAAACGATGTGATCACGGCCGACATCACCGCGATTAGCGGCTGCGGCGACGAACGCATCGGAATCGATTCGCTGCGCCAGTGGGCTTTGCACACGAGTGGGCGATACACCTTGCACTCTCTGGACGGAGGGCACTTCTTCCTATTCGATCATGTCGACGCGGTACGTCGGCTCGTTCATACCCATGTCTGATCGTCCGACTCACGATCCCGATCCGGTGGTGATCACTGGAATGGCATTGGAAGCACCAGGTGGCACGGACACGCCTGACAAGTACTGGGAGTCGCTGTCCCGCGGACAAGAACTGCTTTCGCCCTTTCCCGATGATCGTGGCTGGCGCATCGCTGAACTGATGTCAGAGTCGCGGCGCGAGGGAAACAAGCCGATCCGCAACAGCGGCGGGTTCCTCAGCAGCGCAGCAGAGTTCGATCCTGAGTTCTTCGGTATCTCGCCGCGGGAAGCGGTGGCGATGGACCCACAACAGCGGGTTGCCTTGCGGGTTTCGTGGCGTGCGCTGGAGAACGCCGGTATGAACCCCGACAGCCTCGCCGGTCACGATGTGGGCTGCTACATCGGGGCATCGGCTACCGGCTACGGACCAGACCTGGCCGAGTTCTCAGCTAGCACCGGCCATTTGATGGCCGGGACCGCCATGGGCGTTGTCTCCGGACGGATCGCCTACACGCTCGGCCTGGCCGGTCCGGCACTGACCATCGACGCTTCGTGTACGTCGGCGATGACTGCGCTGCACCTTGCCGTTCAGGCGATCCGGGCAGGCGACTGCGATCTGGCCTTGGCCGGCGGTGTGTGCGTGATGGGATCCCCTGGCTACTTTGTCGAGTTCTCCAAACAGCACGCCCTCTCCGACGACGGACACTGCCGCCCCTACAGTTCCGACGCCAGCGGCACCGTTTGGGCCGAAGGTGCGGCGATATTCGTTCTGCAAAGCAGGTCTGCGGCGTTGCGATCCGGGCACCGGGTGTATGCGGAAGTGCTGGCAAGTTGCGTGAATCAGGACGGCCGCAGTGCCGGATTGGCCGCACCGAACGGTGATGCTCAAACGCGGTTGTTTCATCGCGCCATGACCACCGCGGGGGTAGGTGCAGAACAGGTGGGCATGATCGAGGGCCATGGCACCGGCACGCGAGTGGGCGATCGAACCGAGCTGCAATCGTTGGCCAAAACCTACGGTGCAGCTCCACCGGGGGCTGGTCCGCTACTCGGGTCGGTTAAATCAAACCTGGGGCATGCGCAGGCGGCCGCCGGTGCGCTCGGTCTGGCCAAGGTGCTGGTCGCAGCTGAGCACGGTGCCGTGCCACCCACACTGCACTGCGCGCAGGCGAGTCGCGAGATCCACTGGGAACAACAGGGTCTGCGCCTGGCAGGAGAACTCACTCCGTGGCCGGCAGCCGAAGGCCGCAGGGTAGCCGCCGTATCAGCGTTCGGGTTGAGTGGCACCAACGCTCATGCGGTCCTCGCGTGCCCGGAGCTGGTGGCATGACCGGCCCCAGATTGTTGCCCGATGACCGCACTCCCGTGTTGCTGTCGGCGCACGAAGAGTCACTCATCTCCCAGGACGCCACAGCGATCCTGAGATATATGGAGCAACGGCCGTCGGTGTCTATGGTTTCGGCAACATTGCTGCGCACGAGACGAATCCGCGGTTGCCGTGCTGCGGTTCGAGCCGCAGATCGAGACGAACTCATTACCGGACTACGTGCCCTCGAGGCCGCCACCGAACACCCGCTGGTGGCTCGTTCGGCGCGTAACTCGGCACCGCGAACCGCTTTCGTCTTCCCGGGGCAGGGCAACCATTGGCCGGGAATGGGTAGCGACGCATATCACCGCCTCGACGTCTACCGTGCGGAGGCGGACGCCTGCGAAGAGATATTCAGTGCCGCGGGATCGCCGTCACCGGTGGCGTACTTGACCGGCGAGGGCGAGTGCTGGACGCAAGTCCAAACTCAGGCCGCTCAATTCACACACGCGGTGGCATTGGCGCGAGTGTGGCAGTCGCTTGGCGTGCACCCGCAGCTGACAATCGGGCACAGCTTGGGGGAGATCGCCGCAGCCTACGTCGCGGGCGCAGTTCGACTCAGCGATGCGATCGGCGTTGTCACCGCCCGTGCGGCGGTGGTAGAGGGCATCGGGGGATGCTACGGAATGGCGGTTGTCGGTGTGAGTGCGGGCGCGGCGGCAGCGCTGGCCGCAACGACGCCGGGCTGGCTAGAGGTCGCGGTGGTCAACTCGCCGTCCTCGACGGTGATCTCGGGGGAAATCGAAAGTATCGCCGGAGTAGTACGACGATTGACCGACCGCGGCGTGTTCGCACGCGAGATCCCTGTCAACTACCCGGCACACACCAGCGCGTTGGGCCCGCTCCGCGACTCCTTCCTACGACGCCTACCTGACAGCTCATTCAGCGACGCGGCCATCGAGTTTGTCGGTACTGCCCGCGGGTCGGTGGTGCCCGCGGGCAGCGACTTTCGCGAGTACTGGTTCGAGAACCTGCGCAACACAGCTCGGTTCGACCGAGCAGTTGCCGCTGCGCGGGACCTCGGCGCGGTCAGATTCGTCGAGTTGTCCGCACACCCTGCATTGATGCTGCCGCTGTCGGAGCTATTGGACAACGCCGCACACGATACCGGCCAACCGATCCTGCTGGACTCGTCGCGCCGTGATAGCCCGCTGCTGGACCATCTGTCGGCGTCGATCACCGCGGCCGCCGTGGCCGATCCGGATTACCGGTGGGCTGATCTGGTCCCTACTCCGACGGACCCGCCACTGCCGCGGTTCCCCAACGCTCCGATGAAGGCTACGCGGTTATGGGCATGTCCCGATCGACCGCGCCGCGGCGTAGCGGTCGATCCGCTGGTGGCAGTAGAGACCTGGGAGCCAACGGTGGCTTCCCAGCGGCCAAGTACCTGCCGCATCGCCGTGGTCGGCACAGCCGGTGCCGACGCGGCGGTAGTGGAGAAGCTCGGCGCTGCGGTAGTCCGAAATCGCTACGCCCAGTCGAGCGCGGTATCCGCTGCCGACGTCGTCGCTGTCGTCGGACCCGTGTCCGGGAGGCTAAATCCCCCTCAAGCCGCGGAAGAGTTGACCCGCCTGGTCGGTCGGGGAGTGCTCGACTACGCCGAAGCTGCTTGCTGCCAGGCGATGTGGCTCATCACCGCTGCCGGAGAGCGGAGCCGACCCAAGGACACGCAGCTGTGCCCACTTCAATCGGCACTCGCCGCCATGCACCGCAGCATGGGTTTCGAGCATGCCGACACGGCCTTCGCGCATCTGGATCTTCCAGACTGGGACATCGATGACGACATGGCTGGGCGTGTGGCGGAAGCGTTACTCGGCGCCCCGGGGGAGGTGGCGCTGCGAGACTCCGGTATCCGGTACGAACGGAGGCTGCTTTTTGATACTGCACCGACGCAGCCCCTGCCGGTCGCCGCTTTGGAGAACGTCGTCGTCACCGGTGGAAGTGGCGCTGTGGGAATGGAATTGGCCCGAAAATGCGTAGAGCTTGGTGCGCGCCGGATAACGTTGCTCAGCCGCGGCGGCGCCGACCCTGCAGCAATCGAGGTGCACCGGCCAGGGGTCGAAGTAGTCGCCGTCCGTTGCGATGTGACCGATCCGGCCGCAGTCACCGCAGCCGCTCGCCAAACCGGAGCTGATGCGTCGCTGCTGATCCACGCGGCCGGGGTAGCCGTCCTGCGCCCACATCGAAAGATCGCTGTTGATGACGTGCAAAACACTCTGGCCGCCAAGGTCGGTGGGCTGGCAACAATGCTGGAACGCTGGCCGCTACGCACCGACTGCCGTATCGTGCTGTGCTCCTCGGCCTCGGCGGTGTGGGGTGGCCACGGGCACGTCGCTTACTCGGCGGCCAACAGAATGCTCGACATTATCGCAGCGCGGCTTCGGGCCGACGGGCGCCATGCGGTGTCTGTCCGATCGGGGCTGTGGGAAACGACCGGCATCATAGGCAGCGAAGAAATTGTACGCATCGAGCGCTCCGGTCTGACTGCGATGTCGCCCGCTGCCGCCGCTGATATCCTTCTGGCGGCCAACGGAACTGACCCCTTGGTGTTCTCCGCGGACCTGGACCGCCTGCAGCTGGTGCTCGACAGCAACTCGATCAGCGCTCATTTCGGCAAGCACGCCGTCCCTGCTGCGGGAGGCGATGATCAGCCTTTCCGAAACGTGCGTGAGACCGTCCGTGCCGAGGTGGCGGCGGTTCTCGGTCTGGCCCCCAACAGAGTCGACCTCGAGGCGGCACTGACCGACATCGGCGTGGATTCGTTGCTGGCGCTCGACCTGCGCCGGCGCCTGCGACTCTCGACGGGGCGGCCGGTCTCGTTAGCCCCGCTGCTCGGAGGCATCTCAGGCGCCGAGCTGGCTCAGAACCTAGATGACGCAGAAGGAGTTGGAATTCGGTCATGACCCATTTCTCCGATCTGAGTGCTGGCCCCGGCATGGGCGCGCAACGGCTTTCCGTGCTACGAACCAAGTTGGCAGAGCGCGGCCTGCTGGATCGGCATGAGGAATCCACTGATGCGGGCGAATCGATGAGCGACGCGCAGCGCCGGATGTGGTTCGTGCACTCGGCAGATCCGACCGGCATTTTGCTCAACGTATGTGTGGCCTATCGGTTGACCGGCGCGATCGACGCCGAGCATTTGCACACCGCGGTCAATGCCGTCGCCAGCCGACATCCGAGTCTCCGCACGACCTACCCACCGGCAGCGGACGGTGCGCCGCATCCGGTCGAGCAGTCTGAGATTGTTCCAGCATGGTCAGTCCACAACCTGTCAGGGATCGGCGCACAGGCTCGCCAGTTACGCCTCGAGGTGATCGCACGGCGCGAGTTCAGCGAGCCGTTCGACCTGAGCACCGACTCGCCGCTGCGAATCACGCTAGTCCAGACCGGTCCCGAGGAACACGTGCTCGTGCTCGTCGCCCACCACATCGCATGGGATGACGCGTCCTGGGAGGTGTTCTTCGCCGAGTTGACCACCGCCTATGTCAATGCCCACCGCAATGTCCATCGCGACCTCCGCGATGCCCACCGCGCCCTCCGCGATGCCCACCGCAATGTCCAGCGCAATGCCCACCGCGACCTCCGCAATGGCGACGCGGGGTCGGCCTCAGTCGGCAAGAAGGCCCAAACCGTAAGCGATCCACCCGCCGACCTCGAGGCTGACCTGAACTACTGGCGAGAGTTGATGTCGGACCTACCGGATCCGCTTGAGCTACCCGGCCCGTGCGGTTCGGCCGTTCCGTCGACCTGGCGAGCGCAGCGGTGCCGAACACACTTGGACGCGGGCACGGTGGAACGCGTCATGGCGCTGGCGAGCGAGACAGGCGGCACCCCCTACGGGGTTTTGTTGGCCGTGTTTTCGGCTCTGCTGCACCGCTATACCCATGCCGACGACTTCTTGGTCGCCGTGCCCGTGCTGGATCGGGGGGCGGCCGCCGACGGCCAGATAGGCTACTTCGGCAACACCGTGGCACTACGGATGGAGCCGCGCTCCGATCAGAGCTTCGGGGACCTAGTCCGGGCCATCCGCGACGTCACGCTGGGAGCCTTCGCCCACCAGCGGATTACGTTGGACCGCGTCGTTGCCGAGCTCAACCCAGACCGTCGTTACGGGGTGGAACGGATGGCCCGGGTGAGTTTCGGCTTCCGCGAGCCCGACGGTCCGGGCTTCTGCCCACCAGGCTTACGTAGTGAGCGCATCGACCTTCGCAGCCCTGTCGCACAGCTTCCGCTGACGGCGATGATCGAGTTCGATGGACGGAACCCGGCCGCCGGGGCTGAGGTGGAGTTCGAGTACCTGGTAGAGGTTCTCGATTCGGCACTGGCCGCCAGAATCCTTGACAGCTTTTGCGCGCTGTTGCACAGTGCACTCGCCGAACCGGGCCAGCGGCTGGCCCAGCTGACGGTACTCGCACCCGAGGAGGACGAATGGCTGCGCCAGATCTCGCATGGGGAGGTTTTCGACGTTCCAGCTGCCACGATTGGTGAGCTGGTCAGTGCGCAGGCGGCCCGCACGCCAGATGAGATCGCCGTCGTCTACGAGGAACGCCGATACACCTACCGCGACGTCGACCTGGCCGCCAACCGCGTCGCCAACTGGCTTATTGCACAGGGCGTGTCCACCGAGGACAGGGTTGCGGTCGTGCTGGACAAGTCGCCGGAGCTGGTGATCACTGCCCTTGGAATCCTCAAGGCGGGAGCGGTGTACACCCCGGTCGACCCCACGTATCCGCCCGACCGAATCGACTACATCCTGTCGGACTGCAACGCAGCCCTGATCGTGCGCGAGCCGGTCGGTGATCTCGACAACCACTCGGCGGATCCTCCAGCCCGCCGAGCACGTGCCGACAACACGTCCTACCTGATCTATACCTCTGGATCGACCGGTCTGCCCAAGGGCGTGGCGGTGCCGCACGCGCCGGTGGCCGAGTACTTCCGATGGTTCGGCGAAGAGTACGCTGTGGGCAACGGCGACCGACTGCTCCAGGTGGCTTCACCCAGCTTCGACGTGTCCATCGGGGAGATCTTCGGCACGTTGACATGCGGTGCGCGGCTGGTGATTCCGCGGCCAGATGGATTGCGCGACATCGGGTACCTCACCGACTTGCTGCAGCGTGAGCGCATCACGTTGATGCATTTTGTCCCGTCGCTGCTCGGGTTGTTCCTGTCGCTGCCCGGTGTACAACAGTGGCGGACCCTGCGGCGTGTGCCCATCGGCGGCGAGGCGTTGCCGGGTGAGCTGGCCGACCGCTTTCACGCCATGTTCGACGCGCTGCTGCACAACTTCTACGGACCCACCGAGACGGTGGTCAACGCCACTCGATATCCGGTCGAAGGTCGCCAGGGGCAACGCACGGTGCCGATCGGCAGGCCGAAGATCAATACCGCGGTGTATCTGCTCGATGACTCTTTACAGCCCGTGCCGGTCGGCGTGATCGGTGAAATCTATATTGGAGGATCTCATCTTGCGCACGGCTACCACCGACGGAAAGCACTGACAGCGGAGCGCTTCGTAGCCGACCCGTTCTCCGCGGGGGGCCGGCTGTACCGCACAGGGGATCTGGCCAGACGCAACAGCGACGGGGATCTGGAATTCATCGGCCGCGCTGACGATCAGGTCAAGATCCGGGGATTTCGAATCGAACTGGGTGAAGTTGCCGCAGCGGTCGCCGTGGATCCCAGCGTCGGCCAGGCCGCGGTCGTCGCCAGTGATCTGCCTTCGTTGGGCATGAGCCTGGTCGCCTACGTGACACCGGCGACGGGCGAACAGGTTGACATAGCGCGGATCAAGACGCGGGTCGCCGAGGCGTTGCCGGACTACATGACGCCCGCCTGCTACATCACGGTTGGCGAGATTCCGATCACCCCCAACGGCAAAATCGACCGCGACGCACTGCCCGAACCGCAGGTTGAGATGAGCGTTGAGTTTGACACCGTCTACCGAGAACCGGCAGAGGGCACCGAGCGCTCGGTTGCCGCCTTGTTCGAACGGTTCCTTGAACGCGGCCGGATCGGTGCCGACGACTCTTTCTTCGGTTTAGGGGGCCATTCGTTGTTGGCCGTGCGGATGATCGCGACCATCCGATCGGAGTTCGGAGTGGACGTGGACGTGCGCGAGATTTTCGACCATGGTTCGGTTGCCGAGCTTGCCAGCCTCATTGAGCGCCGGCAGGCCGGCGAAAAAATCCCTCCGCGAACTGCTTTGGTGGCACTGCCGGGGGATTTTCCCAAGCCGTTGTCCGCCTCGCAACTGAGAAGCTGGTTCGCCTACCGGGTGGAGGGACCCAGCCCGATCAGCAATATCCCGTTCGCCGCAGAGCTGAGCGGCCCGTGTGATGTCGACGCATTGACGATGGCTCTCACCGATGTGATCATGCGCCATGAGATCTTGCGCACCACCTACCGCGAGATTGACGGTGTCCCATTCCAGATCGTCAACAACGAGTTCAACAACGGCGCTGAGGCGGCGTTGCGCCACATCAGAACCGACGATCCCGCAGAAGTAGCTTCGCGACTCCGCGCTGAACGGCGTCACAGCTTCGACCTCGAGACCGAAGTGCCGGTGCACGCTGCGCTCGTGTCGACGCAATCGATACCGGACGACGCTTCATCTGCCGTTGACCGGCATGTGCTGTCGTTGGTGGTGCACCACATCGCAGCCGACCATTGGTCGGCCGGATTGTTGTTCGGCGACCTGCTGACGGCCTACCGGGCCCGCATGAACGGAAAAGCGCCTGGCTGGCCACCTTTGGCTGTCCAGTACGGCGATTACGCCGCCTGGCAGACCGAACTGCTCGAGCGGGATGGCGCCATCGTCACCAAGCAGTCTGCCTACTGGAGGAAACAACTTGCCGGTCTGCCGGAGGCCTCCGGCCTGGCGGCCGACTACCCCCGGCCTGCGGTACTGAGTGGCTTGGCGAACACGATTTCCTTCGCGATCGACGCGACCACCCGCGCCAGGCTGGCCGCGCTAGGTCGCGATGTCGGTGCCACCCCGTTCATGCTGTTGCAAGCGGCGGTGGCGGTGTTGCTGCACCGGGCGGGCGCCGGGGCGGACATCCCGGTCGGCACCCCGGTTGCCGGACGCACCGATGTCGCGCTCGATCAGCTCGTCGGTTTCTTTATCAACATCCTGGTCCTGCGTAATGATCTTGCGGGTAATCCGACGCTGCGCGAAGTGCTGACCCGCGCGAGAGAAACTGCGCTGGGCGCGTACTCGCACCAGGACCTGCCGTTCGACCGGGTGGTCTCCGCCGTTCGGCCAACGCGGTCATTGTCGCGCAACCCGCTGTTCTCGGTTGTAGTACACGTCCGCGAGCAGTGGCCGACATCCCACGTGGTCGACATCGGCGAAGAACGCGCCACCACGTTCACTGCGTTGGAGCCGACGTTCGACATGGCGCACGCCGACCTCAGCTTCAACTTCTTCGCCACCGACGATGCTTACACCGGCAGCGTGATGTATCGGCCCGAGCTGTATCGGCACGAAACTATCGAGCGCCTGGTTCGCTGGTTGCTCCGCGTGCTGTCGATGTTCGCTGATTCTCCTGATATCAGGCTGCGCGACGCAAGTCTGAGTGACGACACCGAACGACAGCGCATCCTTGAGAAGTGGGGTTGCGGAGAGGTATTCGTCCTCGACGACGCGCTGAATCCGGTCCCTGTCGGAGTAGTTGGCGAGGTGTACCGTGGCGGCGAGCAGGCTCGGAGAGGGAATTGCCAGCATGCGGCGGCCACCGCGGCCCGCTTCGTCGCCAACCCTTACGCCGACACACCCGGAGCGCGGTTGTACTCCAGCGGCGAGCGAGCCCGTTGGACCGACGACGGGCGCCTCGAACTCATCGAGCGGACCCCCCGACAAGACGCCACAAAGGGAGATGGCGCCCGGGCCGGCATCGAAAGTGCGGCCGTGCCAGCACAAAGCCACACCGAGCGGTGGTTGGCCGACGCCTTCGAACATCTCCTCGGTGTCGCTGATGTCGGTTGCAATGACGACTTCTTCATGCTGGGTGGCGACAGCATTCTTGCGGTGCAACTCGCGGCACGCGCTCGCGACGAAGGGCTGGCGCTGCGTACACGAATGATATTCGAGTACCCGACGCTGGAACAGTTGGCGGCGGCGGTCGATGCCGCAGAAACCATGTCCGACAAGGACGACGTAAACCACGAGCCGATGAGCACATCGGGGTTGTCCGATCACCAGCTTGCCGCATTGACGACGTCCTGGAACGGGTCATGCAGATGACCGACACAGCGATCGAAGACGTGATGAGTCTCAGTCCCCTTCAAAAGGGGTTGTTCTCGCGCGGTGTGTTGAGGGATGCCGACGGGGCGGATCCGTACGTGATCACGATGGCAGCCGATGTGAGCGGACCGCTCGACGTTGCCCTGCTCCGTCAGTGTGTCGGTGTGATGCTGGTGCGCCACCCGAACCTGAGGGTCAGCTTTGCCTACCACGACCTTCCGCATCCGGTGCAGATCGTCCCGTCGCACGCCGAGCCGCCGTGGCGACATGTCAGGACGACCCCCGAACGGCTGGCAGCGGTGGAGGCCGACGAGCGTCAGCGACCATTCGAACTCGAAAACGGACCGTTGATACGGTTTCTGCTGGTCGAGATGAGTTCGCAAAGCTGGCGTTTCGTGATCACCGCCCACCACATCGTCATCGACGGATGGTCGCTGCCGTTGCTTGTCGCTGAAGTGCTCACGCTCTATCAGGCAGGTGGAGACACGTATTGCTTAGGGCCCGCGCCACGACCTTATCGTGACTATATCGGCTGGCTCGCCCGCCGAGACGGGAACTCTAGCGCCCAGCTCTGGCGCGGGTACCTGGCAGACCTGCCCGGCCCGACGCTGCTGTCCTCGGCGTTGGCCCTCGAGGAGCCCCGTGGCCTGGCCACCCGGTCCGAGATCGTGCTGGGCCGGACCGAAACGGAAAGCATCGTCGCTGCGGCGCGCGTACGTGGCATCACATTGAGCACCGTCCTGCAGCTGGCCTGGGCAGTCGTGCTGGCCCGGTTCACCGACAGAAACGATGTCGTCTTCGGCGTCACGGTCTCGGGCAGACCCCCGGAGTTGTCTGCGGTGGAAACCATGGTGGGCCTGTTCATTAACACCATCCCACTACGGGTACGAGTGGATCCCGACATTCCGGTGTCGCGGTTGTGCGAATCGGTCCAGCGTGACGCGGCCCGCCTACGCGACCACAGTCATCTCACCCATGCCGAATTACGTTCGCTGGGTGGGGTTGGTGAAATGTTCGACACCCTGGTGGTGTACGAGAACTTTCCACCGGGCACGGTCGTGGGGCGGGACGAATTCCGTGCCGGTGCGGTGACCTTCCGACCGGCGGCACTGGAGAGCCTGGCGCACTTCCCGATCACGATCGCGGGCAACCTCATGGATGGGCGGCTGCTCCTCATGGTGGAAGCGGTCGAGCATGCGTTGGGAGTCACCGATCCTCGGGTACTGGGCCGTCGCCTCGTGGCCACGGTGACCAGGCTGCTGGCCCAGTGGGACCGGCGGGTCGGCGACATCGACGTCCTGATGCCGGGGGAGACCCTTGAGCTACGCGATGCGGTCCGTGTCGCATCAAGCGGCGGATTCACTGACCGGTTGGCGGAGGTCGCCGCGGCGAATCCCGATGTGGTAGCGCTGAGTTGGTCTGATGGACAGCTGAGCTATTGCGAGCTCGACGCGGCTGTCGAGAGCGCGGCCGCCAGACTGGCCGCACTCGGGGTGGGTCCGGAGGTGCCGGCTGCCGTGCGGCTCAGGCGCGGACTGGACTACGTCGTGTCGATGCTGGCCGTCCTGCGGGCCGGCGGCGTGTGCGTTCCGCTGGAAATTGATACACCCGAGGACAGGGTCTGCACAATCCTGCGGCAGACCGGTGCCGCTGTGCTCATCGACAAGCCGATACAGCCGATGGCAGGCGAGTCGAGATTGCAACGATCACAAGCCCATTTGGACCAGGCCGCCTACATCGTGTTCACCTCGGGCACAACCGGTGAACCCAAGGGCGTGATCGGCACGAACCGCGCACTTATGGCCTACGCACAAGATCACGTCGAGCGGGTGCTGCGGCCCGCGGTGAACCGCCTCGGCCGGCGGCTGCGCGTCGCACACGCGTGGTCGTTCGCATTCGACGCCGCCTGGCAACCGCTGGCCGCGCTGCTGGAAGGGCACACCGTGCACATCGTCGATGAGCAGGATCGCCGCGACGCCGAGGCGCTGGTGGAGATCTTCAAGGCGCACCGGATCGACATGCTCGACACCACTCCCTCAATGTTCGGGCAGTTGCGCACGTGCGGTCTGCTCGACGAGGTGCCCCTGGCGGTGTTGGCCCTCGGTGGCGAAGCACTGCGGCCGAAAGCGTGGACAGACATCGGATATGCATGTTCGAACTTCGGCATGGACGCGTTCAACTGCTACGGCCCCACCGAGACCACTGTTGAGGCCGTCGTGGCGGCCGTCAGCGACCAAGAGATCCCGATGATCGGCCATCCGACCCGCGGGATGTCAGTGATGGTGCTCGACTCCAGGCTCCGCCCGGTACCCGAGGGTGCGGTCGGTGAGCTCTATCTGGCCGGGGATCAGCTCACCCGCGGCTACTTGGGCCGACCGGCCGAGACGGCACTGCGGTACGTGGCAATATCCGACGGCCGCCGCATGTACCGCACCGGTGACCTCGTCCGTTGCCACCCAGGCCGGGCACTGCAGTTTCTCGGCCGGGCCGACTCACAGGTGAAGGTTCGCGGTTACCGGGTAGAACCCGCCGAGATCGAGGCGGCGCTGGTGTCCCAGGCCGCGGTGGGCAGCGCCTGCGTGCTTGCCGATGAGGGACCTACCGGTCCGAAGCTCGTTGCGTTCGTCACCGGGGCAGTGGCGGTGCCAGAACTCAGGGCAATGCTGCGGGAGCGATTGCCGCGATACATGATGCCGCACCGCATCGTGATAGTCGACGACATCCCGCTCACCAGCAACGGCAAGCCTGACGACGCCGTGCTGCGGGCACGGCACACCGGGCCGACACTCCTTGCCGAACCGGAGACGGAAACCGAAAAACTATTGGCGCAAGTTCTTCTCGAGCTCCTCGGTCAACCGGTGGACGACGCGGACGCCGACCTACTGCAGCTGGGTTTGGATAGCATCAGCGCGCTTTCTGTCGTGCAGGCCGTCCGCCAGCGCGGAGTTCCCTTGCGAGCGCGCATGATCGCAGGGTGCGCCTCGCTGCGCGAGTTGGCAGCCGCGGTCGATGCCGGACCGCAAGCCTGTCGCGGCGATGCAGGCGGCGCGCCATCAGATCAAGCCATACCGTTATTGCCGGCCGCGCGCTGGCTCTACGACTACGGCGACCCACGTCGCCTTGCGCAGACGACTGTGCTTCGGCTACCCGCCGGCGTCACCGCCGTCCAGATACAGGCGATGCTGAACGCGGTCGTTGCAGCCCACCCGATCCTGCGCTGTCAGCTGGATCGCGCGACCATGACAATGACACCGGCAGGTGGCCCAGCCTGGCCGCTCAACGAGGCGGCGCTGATCGGCGAGGAGTTCTCGGCGATCAGCCGCCATGCGGCCGAGGCACTGGAAACGATTGACCCGGAAGACGGTTCCCTGCTGGCTGCCGTCTGGCTCCGCGCGCCTCAGCGACCGGGAATCCTCATTCTGACAACCCATGTGCTTGCCATGGATCCTGCCTCCTGGCGGGTGGTTATTGCCGAACTCGACGCCGGGTGGCGTTCGATCGAGTCAGGTGACCTTCCTAGTCTGCCCGGGGAGCACACCACATACCGAGCCTGGGCGAACCATCTCTTGGCGCGGTCGGGCCAAATTGACACGCTGGGCTTCTGGACCGAGCAGCTCGACGGCGACGATCCGCTCCTGGGCGCCCGGCGAGTGGACCCGACTACCGACCGCGCCGGAGATCTGTTGCTGTCCATGATGATCGCGGATGACGTTCTCACCGCTGCGCTGTTGCAGGCACGTTCACCCCTGCAACACGTTCTCATCGCCGCTACCCTGCGGACCGTGTCGAAATGGCGGCTGGAGCGCGGCCAATCGCTTGCCGAACCGTTGCTGGCGTTGGAAACGCATGGGCGCGCCGACAGCATCGTGGCTGATTGCGATACATCCGACACAGTCGGATTGCTGACGTCGATCTACCCGCTGCGCTTCGGACCCCACGGCACGCTCGACGATGTAGCCGAACGGCTTGCTGCTGTACCAGGCGAGGTACTCGACTACGGCCTGCTGCGCTACCTCAGCCCCACCGGGGGAGAACACCTCCGCAGGCTCGGCGAACCGCAGATACTTCTGAACTATCTGGGGCGCACCGACATCGACAACCACGGCCCTTTGCGAATCAGTCACCAGCTGTCGGCAGGGGCTCCCGCGATCCCAGAGCCGAATGCGGCGGTCCGTCACGAGCTATGGCTCGTCGCAGGCATCATGCGGGTCGACGGTGGGCTGAGGCTCGCCGTACAGTGGCGCACCATGCCCGATATCTTCTGCCGCCGGGATGTTGAACGCCTGCAGGCTATCTGGAGCGAGTCTCTGCAGACATTGGCGAACGAGATGGCACGATGACGCCCCGTCTTGCTGTCATCGGGGCCGGCGCCAAGGCAGTTGCGGTTGCTGCCAAGGCGGCAGCTCTGCGGGAAATGGGTCTTCCGGCACCGGACATCGTCGCCATCGAACGCACCGGAGTGGCAGCCAACTGGCAGGCCGAAGGCGGGTGGACCGATGGACTACACCGGCTCGGTACCAGCCCGGAGAAGGACGTCGGCTTCCCTTACCGGTCGACGCTGGCCCGCGGACGCAATGCCGAACTCGACCATGCGATGCAGCGACTCAGCTGGCAGGCCCATCTGGTCGCGGCCAATCGGTTCGCCGACTGGATCGACCGCGGGCGGCCGGCACCGACGCATCGAAGCTGGGCGCGGTACCTGCAATGGGTCGCAGATGCTGCAGGTCTGCAGGTGATTCGGGGCGATGTAGACCGCATCGCCGTCGACGGCCGCCAGTGGGCGCTGGGGGCGGCGGGGGCCGAAGTGCTTGCGGAAGCAGTGATGGTGACCGGGCCTGGACAGCCCCAGCAATCGATTCTGACAGGCCATCCTCAAGTGTGGTCGATCGCGGATTTCTGGCGCCACGCAGCGGCGCACGACCGAATCACGGCGGAGCGCATCGCGGTGATCGGCGGTGGGGAGACAGCGGCGGCGATGCTTCACGAACTCTTTGGTCACCGAGTATCGGCCATCACGGTAATCTCACCACAAGTGACGCTGTTCACCCGCGGTGAGAGTTTCTTCGAGAATCGGTTGTTCTCCGACCCCACAGATTGGGACACCCTGCCGCTCGCGGAGCGTCAGGACGCACTGGCCCGAACTGACCGGGGGGTCTTCTCTGGCGAGGTGCAGCACGCTCTACTGGCCGATGACCGGATCAGGCACCTGCGCGGCCGGGTTGCCCACGCCGTGGGCGTAGACGGCCGAATCAGGCTGACGCTCAGCAACACCCGCGGTGGTGAGCAGTTGGAAACCGTGCACGGTTTCGATCTCGTCATCGACGGATCCGGCGCGGACCCACTGTGGTTCCTCTCATTGCTCAGCCAGGATGCCCGTGATCTCATCGAGTTAGCTCTGGGCGGACCAGTGACCGCCGAACGGCTAGAGAAGTCGATAGGTCATGACCTAGCCGTCGAGGGCCTGAAACCGAAACTATTCCTGCCTACGCTTTCCGGCCTCACCCAGGGTCCAGGATTCCCCAATTTGAGCTCTCTGGGGTTGCTGTCGGACCGCGTGCTAGGCGCCTATATCCACCAATCCGACAATCCAAGGAGAACAATCGGTGAGTACCAACCCGTTCGATGACGACAATGGCGTGTTCTACGTTCTCGTCAATGAAGAGGACCAGCACAGCCTTTGGCCGACTTTTGCCGATATCCCGTCAGGTTGGCGGGTGGCGTTCGGTGAAGACACTCGGGCCGCCTGCCTCGAGTACGTCGAGAAGAATTGGACGGACATAAGGCCGCGCAGCCTCCGAGAAGCGATGCAAGCCGAGTGACGCCAGTCGCTCAGTGGCTCCGCGTGACGCCAGTCGCTCAGTGATTCCGCAGTTCGGCAGGTGCGCTGTGTCTACCTGCAGCCACCGAAGCATGAGCGCTCGCAACCGGCCAGGGCAGCACTGCGAGTGCGTCCCCGACCGGTACCGGTCGGGGCTCCAGCTGTTCGGCGGATGACGGTTTCATCACCTCCAGCGCCGGGCGGTGCCGACCAGACTCCGGTGTGATCCCGTCGATCGGCAACCTGCTGGTGGGTCGATCTGCGGTTACCAGTGCGCAGGCAACGCTGACCTGGGGTCCGTCTCGTCCATCAGTGAATTCGATTGCTGTCCAGGTTTGTTCGGCGGGCAACTGGTGTATCTGCTCAAGAACCTCGGGAAGAGCCAGGGTGACGGTTATTCGATAGGCGGCGACATACCCGGATCCCGACTGTACCGCCCGCCACCGCTCACGGATGGTTCCTTCGGGCACGGGTGACTCTGCGTCTTGTACGCAGTCCACCGTCCACCCGATTTCGCGCAGATGATCGGCCAACCTGCGCCGCAGCACCGAGGCGGTCTCATACAGGGGCAGACTCGAGGAGCGACCCTGGAGTGCTGTGAGATTATCGGCAGCCCCGACTGTCAGGCTTATCCACGTGACACGGTCCGGGTCGCGACTGGTTACCCGAATCGACCTGCAGCGGATTCCGTAGCGGTCCAGATAACTCCTGATGACCGGCAGCGGCAGACTGTGATCAATTCCGGAGTCGATCCGCAGCATCACCGTTGTGCGGAGGTCATCTCGCTGGGCGCCGCGGCGCCGCCAGCCCCGATTGCGCCCGATAAGCGCCAATAGCCGTGCCCCCATTGTCGTCAAATACAGCCCGCGCCACCAGGCGAACAGAGCGATAAGGGGGATCGCGGCGCCGGCCAGCCACCAGCGGTTTGAAACATCATCGATGCGCACCGCCGCTGCCGCCACCGCTATCACCACGACAGCGGCCGTGTAGAAGCGCAAGGCGCCGGGTCTCCTCGGAAGGTGAAATGTCATGTCTGGTCATCTGTTCGACGTCGGGCCGCAACTACCGCGGTGAGTAGGACTCCGGCGGCGAGGACCCCGGTGGCGGCGAACGCGATGCGCATCGGTATGGGATTGTCGACTGGTGGGGTAGGAGGTAGAGAAATCCGTTGCACTGCAGCGATTCTCCGAGTTGTGGCGGGGAGGTCCCAAGTCAGTGCCGCGACTGGGTCGACGATTCCGGCGCCGAGCAGGTTCGAGGGCGAACGCGCCGGATTGCGGGCGGTGAGGCTGATCCGTTCGACCACTTGCGATGCCGTGAGCTGGGGGTAGCGGCTGCGCACCAATGCGGCGACACCCGACACATACGCCGCTGCGTAGCCGGTGCCGCTGATCGGCATCAGCTGCCCGTCGTGGTTCGGTAATCCGTTGGCCAGCGCAGTGCCGTCGCTGTTGCTCACCGACACGATCGCCTCACCCGGGGCCGCGGCGCCCACCCACGGACCCGCCACGCTGAAAGCCGACGGCCGCCCATCAGGGTCCACCGAACCGACTGACAGCACGTAGGGCTGCCACCATGCCGGCGTAGACAGCGAGAACGCTCCGGCCCAATTGCGGGGGTCCTCGGGCCGGCTGAGATCGGTCAACGGGTTGGATTCGCACGCGAACGCCAATCCCGATGCGCCGGTGTTTCCGGCAGCGGCGACGAGAACCACATCTTTGTCGATCACGGCGTAGCGGATCGCCGCCCCCAGCGTCGCTTGGTCGATGTGCCTGTCTGCGGGAACACAGAAAAATACAGGAACGCTGATCACCCGCGCCCCGAGGTTCGCTGCGTGCACGATTGCGCGCGATAACGTCTCCACCGCATGCGTTGTGCGCTCCTCGGACGGATCCGAACCGCCGACGGTACGAAGGTCATACATCGCAGAGGTCTGCCGGAGGGACAATATCCGGGCATCGGGAGCGACACCGGCGAATTCGTCGTGCTCGCCCGGCTGGCCGGCGATGATCCCGGCGACTAACGTGCCATGGCCGTCGCAGTCGAGGAGTCCGTCCGTGGAACCGACATAGTCACCCCCCGCGTCGACGTTCGGCAACCGCGAACCTGGTTGCACGCCGGTGTCGATCACCGCGACTGTTTCACCCTCGCCGCGGCTGAACCTCCAGGCGGCGGGCAAATCGAGCATCGCCTGGCTGGGGCTGGCGAGAAGCGGCGTCGTGCCGGCAACCACACCCGCAGTCACGCAATCTGAGCGCTGGACCATCGCCGAAGGGCTAGGCGCAGAATCGGATGGCAGCGCCGCGGGGTCGGCCACCGGCGGGGCCACGGCAGCGGCGCTTGCGCACGGGAACAGCATGGCGGCGAGTGCTGCCGCACCCCACCGGGCGACTCTTAGTGCCCGAGAGCTCACCGGTTGAGCACCCATGAGAACAACCCCAGCAGGTAGACGATGACAGGGATGAGGGACGCGTCGACGCCGGCGGCCAGGAACCCCACAGCACGGCGTGCAGGCAGCGAATAGGTCTCAGCCGCGGCGATCCGTGGATTCATGGCGACAACCACCCAGACCACCGCCTGGGCCGCCAAAGCAACCAGCGTCCACCACGCGGCGTCGTATCGACTGTCGATGGCGAAGACCGTCAACAGTGCGATGCCAAGCAGTAGCGGGTGCGCTAACAGCCAGGCTTTGCACGGCGCCGAATCCCATATGCGCGCGCGCAGGACCGCGGCCAGCGCGGTGGCCACGATGACATACCAGCCCCATGGCCCGGGTGCGTCGAGGGCAATGGCCAGTGATCCGAGCACGGCCAACACGACTGCAGCAGAGATGAAGCCGCTCTGATAGGCGTCGCAGCTTCGGACTCGGCGAGGAAGGTCGGTCAGAACGGGCAGCGCGGGAGGCTGCGGCACCGGATCACCGGGAGCAGGAATCGTCGGCAGCGGGAACCGTGCGCACATGGCAGCCAATTGCGGGGTTCGCACCGTGACGATCAGCGCCAACACGATCAGCCCGCAGCCGATACTGCGTAGCGAAACCTCCCAGACCGCTGCGATTCCAGCCGCGACCATCACACCCAGTCCGACCGCTGCGGCTGCGCTGAACCCTGCGATCGCGGTGGTGCCCAAAAAGAGGCAGATCAGCGACCACGCCGCAACGCCGGCCGCGGCCAGCAGAACCTGAGTGCTCGGGTCTCCCTGAACGGCCATCGCGAACGCGGCGGCGATCGGAGCGAGTGCAGCCGCGGACAGCTCGGCAGAAATGCGCAGTGACCGCGTTGCGGCCAGCAGCCCCCCCAGCATCGCGATTGCGCAAAGCCCCGCGGCTACGAACAGCCCACCGAGGCCTCCCACCGCCACGTGGTAGAGCACAGACAATGCCGTCGACACCAGGACCAAACCGATGGCAACGACACGCGCAGCGATGCCGAGGTGTGCCGTGTTCCATGGACGCCGTCGCGACTCGGAGAAGATCACTGCGGCGTCGGCGACATCCTCGACGATTCCCGGAGCCGCCGGGCCCAAGGGGACCGGTCGCAACGCAAGTAGATCGCCGTCGACCACGCCTACGGTGTCGAGCGTCGCATCCAGACTGAACGGGCTACCGCCGACCGGTGCCAGGCTCAGCGGGTCCGACGGGGATTGTTGTTCGGCACCGACCAACCGGAGCAAGGCCGGAATGATTTCCCGCAGAGGCAGTTCGGTCGGCAGGACGACTTCCACCAACTTGGCGTTGGCCAGCACGGCGACCCGGGCGGAGGGCATCGCGATCGTCTGCTCGGTCATGGCTTTCTTCTTCTCTCTGTGTCCCGTGATTCGGCTCTACAATGATTCGGCGAAGTCGCGGGTGAGTCTGGCGCCCGGGAACCACGGGCCGCTGGGCAGTGCGGCAGTGAGTCGGTCGACCGCCACCGCGATCGCCCACGTCTCGGCAGGGGCAAAGGTAGAGATCCATTGACCGTCGGAGGCCTCGGCCGGGCTGACCAGGATCCGCCCAGCAGTGGTATCGACAACGCTCACGCCGACCTCGCTGGCGGTGTGGACTCCGTCGTGCCGCTGCCCGGCTACGATCTCCACGTAGCGGCGAGGTCCGGTGAAGACTGCTTCCACCGCCGAACGCGCATCCGGTGGGACTCCGAGGAAATCGAGTGTGCCTGCGAGGTCCGCGCCTGCACGCAGCCGGTCGTCGGCGCGGGCGCCGGCCCGAGCCGGAATTGCAAACTCCGGGAAGTCAGCCGGGTGCCGGCATGGGAGCCCGCACTGGACGATCGGCACCAGCGCACCCGGGTGATCCACCGTCATGGAGGTGACAGTCACAAGATCGCCGTCACGCAGTGCGACGACGGTGCGATCTCCTTCATGGTCTTGGCGGCGAGCGACGATTCCCCGCATCAGCTGCGATGGCGTCGAACCGATGAAACGCAGCTCGAGCCATCGGTTGCAGTAACAGACAATCTGTATCCAGTCGGCTACCGAGGGATCGATCCGTCCGTTGGGGTCAATCACACCCGACCGGGTCAAACTATCGAACTGAGTGGTCTCAAATTCCGCTCGATGGGCGGCGTCGCTGTAGGGCGGGGTGATGGCCAGGACCCAGGGGAAGGTTCCGGCCCCCACGGAGTCAGCGATGAACCAGGCTTGCTCCACGGTCAATTCGACCGCGTCTGCTAGCCCCACTTCGCGCCTTCGGCGGCATCACGGGCTTGCATGGACGTCGTGTTCATCTCGTGGGTTCCCGCCATCGCGCGGTAGGCGCGGACGAGGTCATCCATAGCCTGGTTCCACTGCGCTTGCCACGCTTGGTAGGTCATGCCGGTGTCACCTTGCCATGTCCCCGCAAGCGCCGCCTGCTCACTGGCGATGTCCGCTCCAACGGTTGCCAACGCACCCGCACACGCGTTCATCTCGCCGGCGTGCGCCACCATCGCCGAATAGTTGTACATGATCTGGCCCATGTCGAGTCCTTTCCGCTGAGCTGGTTGTCAGAATCCGGTGTAGCGACTGGCGGCTGCGGCATCCTCGGCGACGTAGGCGGCGCCGGCCTCCCCGATGTTGGACTGCCCGATGTCGAGCAGCGTGTTGACTTTGGCCGCCACTTCGAGGAAACGGGCGTGAGCGGCCTGGAAGGCGGCCGACGACTCGCCGACATGGAATGCCTGTGCCGACATCGCAGCCTGCTCTGCCTGGGCGATTGTGCTGCGCATCAGAGCGGCTTTGGCGCCGAAGGCTGCTTCTGAGGAGACAAGTTGGGGAATGTGGGCGTCGAGCATGCTCATTGTCGTTCTGCCTTTCGTTTGAGTACGGTTCTGGTGCGGTCGCGATCAGCTGTTTGCTCCTCCTTCCCGGCCGGACTCATCGTCGGTCGGCTGCCACGTACTCGGCATCATCGGCACTTGGGGGCTGTCGTCGAAAGCGTTGCCGCTCAGGGTGGTGAGGCCACCGGGCGTAGCCTTGTCCAATCTCGACGCGGTCCCGGCGAAGCCCATCGGGCCAGCACCGTGCTGCGACGCCGACACATTCGAGGGCGTCTCCTCGTCATCGGCCGGTGGCCCTGAGTCGAGATCCATGAATTGGTCACCGCGGTCCTGTTCGGCGGCACCGCGTTTGCGCCGGGCACGGCGCCGCTGCTGGGCAGTCGTGCCCACCGCAGCTGCCGCTGCTGCCGCTGGGATATCAGAGGATGGTGCTTTGGCGCCAGAACGGTCGGTGATCGTCGGGGGAACCCCCTCATCTGGGTGGCCACCACCCACCGCGTATCCAAACCCCTCGGCGGCACCGGCTGCCGGCGGTGCGGTTCCGCTTGCAGCCGGCGTCGTGGGTGCGGGGGGCGCCGGCGCGCCGGCGGGAGCAGGTGCGGGTGGCGCGAGCCCGGCGGCGGGCCAAGGTGCGGGACGCGCATTGACCGGTGCAGCGCCACCTGGCGCCGGCTCGGCTGGAGGCCGTGCCCGCTCGGCGACGTCGTTGATTCCGTTGATTCCCAGCCCCAGTACTACCGGCAGCCACGCAGGTGTGCTGAGGATGATCCCCCATGTGGGCCAGCCGAGCAGGTTGGTCAGCGCTTGATAGCCGAAGAAGGACAGCAGGGGAAACCAGGTCACCAGCGCGCCGAGGGGATCCTCGAGGAAGTCTTTGATGATCTGCTCGAGCGTGCCGATCGGATCTTTGAAGAACTTGATGAGTTCATCGATCAACCGCCGCCAGAAGTTGCTGCCTTGATCGGCACGATCAAGGTGGGTACCGGCAGCGGCGGCCTTTGCATATGCACCGGCCTGGCTGGCCTCCGCGGCTGCGGTGCCGGCTTCGCCGACGCCGGGCGCCAACAACATCGGTGCCGGTGCCCCGATGTGAATGCCGGCCAGTGCTGAGGTGGACACAGCCTGGTAGACCGACATCGCCGTGGCGGCTTGGATCCACATTCGGACGTAGTCGGCTTCGGTCAACGCGATGGGAATGGTGTTGATCCCGAAGAAGTTCGTGGCCAACAATGCCGCATGTGTGGCGTGGTTGGCTGCCAACTGCGCCAAAGTCGGCATCGTGGCCAAGGCCGTATTGTAGGCCGCGGCCGCGGTCTCGTGCCGCGTGGCCGCGAGCGAGCTGTCGATGCTCTGCTGAGCGAGCCAGGCTATGTAGGGGGCATGGCTGGCCAGATATCGCTCGGCGCTGGGTCCTTGCCAGGCACCGGATTGAACGGCGGCGAGGGTACCGGTGAGTTCACTAGCAGCCGCGGTGTATTCGGCGCTCAGCTGGCGCCAAGCGCCGGCGGCGGCCAGTAGCGGTCCGGGCCCGGGGCCGGCACTCAGCAGCGCCGAATGCACCTCAGGTGGCGAGGCCATCCATAGAGGCGTCATCGGCCGCGAGCCAGAAGATAGACCGTGGCGGCATCTGCGTCGCCGCTGGCGTAGCTGAGACCGGACTGGCCAATGCCCAGCCCCGCGCGACCCAAGTTGGCGACACCCGCGGTGGCCACCGTATTGTGTTGTGCGCCGTGGGCACTCAAAGCCAGAGCATTCTGCAGTGACACCGGGTCAGCTGCTGGTGCGACGACCGTTGTTGTCAGGGCGGTAGCACTGGTGTGTGCCGCGACCAGTCGGGCGGTGAGCGCTTCCACGGCGGCCGCCGCGGATGCCAATCCTTCGGGAACCACACGCAAGGTCATTGGGGGTACTCCTTTCCGTGCACAGTGCGGCCGACTTGCAGCGGATTGATGAGCTGCAGAAAGGTTGGAACATCGTTGTCTGTCAGGAGCATTGCCCGCCCCGGCGGCAGCCGCATGAAGCGGTGTCCGCGAGTCTTGCCGCCGTCGGTGGGGCTACCGGAGAGCATCAATATCCCTGACTGCAGTTCGTTGAGTCGACGCAGCAGCGGATTCGTCATCAACGAGTGCCCCGAGCCCGCGGCTCGACCTGTCACCACAACCCGCAATCCGAGATCACCAGCCTCGGCGAGCAAGTCGATCAATGGTGTCCACGGTCGCTGGCCGACATAGGGGCCGGCGATGGCCGGGCCGTCGGGAATCTGGTCAATGTCATCGATGATCAGGTAGTGCCGCTGCATGGCCCGTGACCGTGCCGACCAGTCTGCCAGTTCACGTGTGGAGAGTCCGGCCGGTGGACGGCGCGCTGCCACCAGGGCTGACAGACCGAGCATCGCCGGCGTTATCCGGTCAAGGTTTGGTGTGTACTCGTTGTCCGGGAACAGCGGCTCGTCGAGGAGGTGTAGGCGGCGGTCGATCACGGTGAACGCGACCTGTTCGGCCGTGCTGTTCTCGCGCAAAGTGCGTATCAGATGCCGCAGCAGTGTGGACTTCCCGGACTTGTTGTCGCCCAGCACCATCAGCAACGGGCTCGCGTTGAAATCCACCGCCAATGCCGAGAGGTCGTCTTCTCGTTGCCCGATGACCACGGTCTCCGGTGCGGGATACAGTGGGCCCAGCTGGGCAGGATCCAGGCTGGCGGGAAGCAGTCGAACCCGGGGCGCCGTTACGCTGGGATGGCGGGCATTGATCGTATCGACCGCCGTACCCAGCGCTTCTGGCAATTGCTCAGCAGAATCCACATCGTCAAGTCTGGGCGCGGCGATCAGCATTTGCTCGGCTGCCATCGTCAAGCCACGCCCAGGCTGATCGTCGGGGACACTCGCGGCTGGGCGGCGTACGTCGCCGATGGTACGTACGTTGCTGTCCTGCGGGTCATGCAGTCGCAGCTCGAGTCGGAGTCCCAATCCGTCGCGCATCGCCAGCGGAATCTCGATCCAGTTCGGGGTCGTTATCACCACGTGGATTCCATAGCTCAGTCCCGCATTGACGAGTTCGGTAACCTTGGACAGCAGCGGATTTCGGGTGTTGAATGGATCGGTGTTGTCGTGACTGAATGCGTAGAGGTTGTCGATCACCAAGAACACCTCACCGAACCCATCGTCGAGATCGGGTTCGACGGTGCGACGCTCACGGAATTGATCGACCGAGACCACATCCTGCTCGCGGAACAGGCGCTGTCGAGAGGCTAAGAGCAGTTCGAGTTCCCCGAACGTCCGTCGGATCCGTTCATCCTCCAACGGTGACGCAATGCTGCCTACGTGTGCCAGATCGGCCAGCGCCCGCAGTTGCCCGCCGCCATAGTCCAGGCAGTAGAACGTGACCTCGCGCGGAGTGTGCAAGGCGGCCGCCGACATGATGAATGTCTTTAATGCAGTGGATTTTCCGGACTTGGGCCCTCCGTGGATAACGGCATTGCCCGAAGCGGACCTAGCATCGAATACCAGCGGATCGCGGCGCATGTGGAACGGCCGGTCGATCTCGCCTAGCGGCCAACACAACGTTGCGGCTGGTACCGGGTGTCGGGCGAGCAGGGCGCCGAGTGCGACCGGCTCATCCAGAGGGGGCAGCCACAGTCGCGGTGCTCGAGGGCCGTATTGGGCCAGTTGATCACCGATGGTTGCGATGAGTTTCTTGGGAATAGGGGAAGGGGAGTGCGAGCTCGAAGTATCGGGATCCTTGATGATGACGGTATCTGGCTCCCGCTCAACCGGGGCGGCGGTGAAGATCTGGGGGGTGGGGGTCGAGCGCAATACAATGGTTCGCTTACCGCGCGGAGGTGTGTACACGCCGTCGACGTAGACGCTGCGGAACTTGATCGGCATTGCACCAGGTGAGGGCACGAGGAAACCGACACCTTTGTGTTCTCGTCCCGATTCTATGTGGTACGCGTCATCGACCCCGATGACCTGGCGCGACACTGCGGGGCTGGCTACTTTGAGACCGATGCGATACGAGGTGTTCTTGTCTATGTCCTTTATTCGTCCCACGTCCAGTGTCTGTGAAGCGAACAAGATGTGGATGCGAAATGATCGTCCTTTGCGGGCCACGAAGTCGAACAGGTCGGCGTACTCCGGATGATCAGCCAGCATCAGGCTGAACTCGTCGGCCACCACGAATAGTGTGGGGATCGGCGGTAAGTCGAAGCCAGAGGCTTGTCCGCCTTCTATCGCAGCCTCGTACTCGGCCACCGAATTGAAAGCGCTGCCCTGTACCTGCCGGCCGGCTTCCATGAGCAACCGCTCACGCCTGGCCACCTCGCCGCGCAAGGTATCGGCGAACCTATCTGCGAGCGAATGCTTCTCAGCCATGTTCGAGATGATGGCCACGACTTGGGGAAAATTGCGAAAGATGTCCGCGCCGGCTTCACCTTTGAAATCGGCGTATATGACGATGAGCCTATCGGCGGAATGCGTTGCCAGTAAAGACAACAGGATTGCCATCAACATCTGGGACTTTCCCGAGCCGGTCATGCCGATCATCAAGCCGTGGGGCCCCATGCCGCCCTCGGCCTCGTCCTTGAGATCGAAGAACAGCGGCCGGCCGCTCGGATCGATTCCGATGGGCACCCTTAGCTCGTCATCGCGGCTTCGGGGCGACCATAACGCCGGAACGTCGAGGCGCGAGGCATCCTCGATTCCCATCAGTGCCGAAAAGGTAGCCCCGCGGTTGGCCGCAGAGCGTAAACCGGCATGCGCAGGGTTGGAGTCCCAACGTGACAGCCGGCGGGCCACATGTCGTGCCTCGTCGACGCTGAGCGTGTCGCTGGTATCCACATAGCGCTGCCAGTGGCCCGACTGCCACAGGTCAATCCGGCCGTCTGCAATCCTGAGGATCGGGCGCTCCGGGTCGTGGTACTGGTCTCCGTCGAGCGCCGTATCGGTGAGGTGAACGACAGTCACCCCCGCGAGTCCGGCGGCGGGAACCGTCACGGCCGAGCACTCGGGATTGTGCTGCTGATCATCGACGATCATCAGCACATGCTTGCGGGGGTGGTCGGTGGTTGCAGCCGAGAACGGCGCGCGGTCGCCCAACAAGCCGGCGAGGACGGTGTCGAGGTCCTCGTAGCTTTCGCTCAGGTAGCGGGCCGGCCCAGCGCCGTCCAGCTCGCCGGGAATATCTGTGTGGGGCAACCATTTCAGCCAGGACCAGGAAGCGGTATCGAGGTCGGGCGACGCCATCGCTACTGTCAGCACGCTGGGGTCGTGCCAGGTCACTGCCTGTGCAATCCAGGCCCGCAAGGAGGCCCGAACTTCGTCTCGGTCACCGGTGACGGTGATCTCTGACAGTTTTGCGAAGTCTATGCCTCGAGGTGCGTCCCGCACGGTCCGTTGTGTGTCGAGGAGGCTGCGCAGGGCAGCATGCGAAACTGGCTCGAGGTCGATCTCATCGGCTGCGTCTTTTACCCGCAGGGCCGTGTCGAGTGCAACGTCGTGTCGGCCCGCCCTGATCACCAAGACGTCCGGGTCGTGTGGATCACGTTCCCATTGCCGCGGTGTGCCGGGGATGACGCTCAGGGACCGCGGATCGGGATGTGACCACTCAAGGGCCGCCCGCTGTTGCGTTGCGCGGACTCGAATGTTCTCGCGGATCACCGCTAGGTAGCGCAGGTAGTCGGCACGTTCGGCATCAATCTCCTCAGTACGGAGCTTATTGTCGGTCCCGCGGTAGAGCGCCGTCGCTGCCAGTAACAGTACGAACGGAAAGAACAGCATCTGGGGTGAGATGAGCCGCATGCCTGTCGCGAAGAGGGCGATGATCATCCCCACGATGAGAATCACGATCATATAGGGCAGCGCGCGCCGGAGCAGCGACGGAGGGACCAAACGAGGCAACTCTGGCGGCGGTTCGATGGCGATGGCACCCTTGGGGGCGGGGGGAGGTTGCTGTCGCGGATGCGCGTCGAAGATCAGTCTGCTCATGGGTGCCCCTGAACTCGGCGAGCAGGCTGTGGGCCGGGCGCCAGGCCATCGTGCGCCACTAGGGCGTCGGCGCGCGACAGGGTGGGTCCGGGGGCGAACAATGACAGTATCGCCGGCGCTATCGGAAGCGGCGGTGCCTCCAGTCCCAGGGCTGCGGCGGGGTCCAAGGTGGGATCGTCAGCGGCGATCCCGTATCGAACACCGGTGTCGGACAACCAGAACTGGCCGGCGGTAGTGGCCACGAAGTACCCGCTGCCGGGTGGCATCGCCACCTGATGTGCTACCCCGGTAGGTCCTCCGCTGACGAGTTCCACCGTCTGCGACGAATCAGTCAGCGGCAGTGAGGAGCCCGAGAGAAGCGTGAGAGTGGGGATGCTGGCCTCCTGTTGCCAGGTCCATCGCGCGCACGTCACCGGTGCGTTTTCGGGGTTGGTGAGGTTTACCTGCTGGGCAGGGTAGGCACTTGTATCGATTGCCTCCGAGACCGGCATCCGCGCTACTTCGTCTGCACTGAGCCGTGGTGGCTGAGTCAGACCGTAGGAGTCGACGTTGCGAAGCATCGTCGCCAGTACCCGGCTGACAGGTTGAAGTCCCTCCGGAAGCACTGCGTAGTACAGCGACGTGCTGTCGGGAGCGTAGGCCGTCACCACCGCACCGACCGGTGCCGGAACCGGAAGCTCAAATCGTGGCTGACTGCCGGCCTCCGGGATGACCGGAGTTGTGAGCGCGGGGGCCTCCGGAATCAGGTTGAACAGTCCGATGTCGATCGCGATTGGCGGTGCCACCATGTCCAGCCCCAATGCGGTCGTCACCGCCCGGTCGTTCAGATTGATTGGGCTGCGCCGACCGTCCCAGAGCAGCCATGTGTTGTCGGGGGCGGCGACGGCGAGGATGCCGCCCCCGGGGGGTAGATCGGTTGCCCGGCCGTTGCTCATCTCGGGCGGGCCGGCGATTACTGTAGTGCCCTCGCGGCCGTCGCATACGGTCCAGTCGGAGTCCCGTGTCGAGTTTTGGACCACCCGGTTGGGTGCCCCCGGGATGCCCACAAGGTTTCCACGCACGAACTGATCGAGTTCGGTGCTGCGAACCATGGTGGGGTTGACCGCGGATCCAGCGATGAGGCGGCCTGATGTGAGGTTGAGCAACGGGTGTAGGCGATCGCCGAGGTGAACATAGAGCGCTGAGGTGGACCTGTCTGCCAAGACGATGTCGTTGCCGGGGTGGCTATTTGGGCGGATCAACGAAAATACGAAGCTTCCGACGAGGCCTGTGATCGCCAAAAGAGCGCCGACCGCGACCGCACGCGACTGGGTGCGTAATGGGTCGACGAGCATCCGCGCATCGTGCAGCGCTACGCCAGAAGCGATGCGGCGCATGACGAACCGCCAACCCGACACCTGATGGCGAGTGACGAATCCACGGCGATAGCGCACGTGCTCGGGTTCTGAACTGGCCGGGGTTCGAGACGTGAAGGACCGTCGCTGGGAATCTTGGTCACTCACGAAGGTACCTGTAGCCCGAGTCCACTCAGCAGAGCCGCGATCGATGTCCGCACGTCATCGATAGTGATCGTCATCAGTTCCTGATCGGTGAGGTCCTCCCCGCCGGCGATGGACTCGGCGGGCGGACGTGTGTCCAATCGGTGCTCGCGTTCTTCTTCGGAGCGCTCCACGATGTTGCGGACGAAACGTCCGTTGCCAGCGATATCGATGCGGCGCCGCTCAATTCCGCGGGTGTCCGGGCTTTCCGATGCACACAGCGCGTCGAATACGGCGAGCATTTCCGCACAGGCGGCGTCGTCGAAAACACTGTCTCTTGCTTTGGCCATCGCGGTGGCAATCGCCACCAGCTCGGAAGGACTGTAGGAAGGGAAGTCGATGGACCGGGTGAATCGGGAGCGGAGGCCCTCATTGGTGTCGAGGAAGTGATCCAATTCGCTGCGATAGCCCGCAACGATGACGACCAGGCGGTCGCGGTCGTTTTCCATCCGCGCCAGCATTGTGTCGATGGCCACCAGCCCGAAGTCGTTCTTCGCTCCGGTTGACACCAACGCATACGCCTCGTCGAGGAAAAGAACCCCGTCGAGTGCACTGTCGATCACGGCGTTCGTCTTGGCTTCGGTTTCGCCGATGTGCTGTCCCACCAGGTCCGCCCGGTGCACCTCGCGGACGTTCTCGCGCTTCAGCAGTCCCAGGCCGCAGTAGATCTTGGCGACCACCCGGGCAATGGTGGTCTTTCCGGTGCCCGGCGGTCCGGCGAACACAAGATGGTGGGTTCGCTGGGCTACCGTGAGCCCTCGTTGCTGGCGGAGCAGTGACATCGCGACCGAGCTCTTCAGCCGGGCAACTTGTGTTTTCACTTCGTCGAGGCCGATGAACTCGGCGAGTTGCTGTTCGGCAAGTGACAGCAGCTCAGCCTTGCGTTCCTTTGCCCCAGGGTCGATAAAATCGGCTTCGCTGGGCTCGGTGGCGGGGTCCCAGGCATCACTGCGGGCCGCGATTCGCGCTGCGGTGGTCGTGACTAAGCCGAAGGTGGGATCTGCCAGTGCTTCTTCGATCATGGCGTGGTCTGGGTGACTGGCATACAGCTCGTGCAGCACGTCGGCTGCTTCCCCGTCCGCGCCGTGGCTGCGCAGGGCCAAAGCCTTGGCGAGCTTTCCGTCGATAGCGGCTAGCTCGATCGGGCCCGACGGATCTTCGAGGTATGACAACGCGGGTGCGAACATGCCCAGGCGCGCCAGCGAGATTCCCAGCGTTATCCGAACGGCATGTGCGACCAGCGTATCCAGAGCGGGCTTTGCCTCACCCACCAACGGCGTCAGCAACGCGACCACATCCGACCACCGCTGGGCCCGGTAATGGACTGCGGCATGCATCCAACGTGCTTCGATCGAGAAAGTACTACGCGAGGCAACGTCGACGATCAGACCATGTGCGTGGGCGAGCTTCCCGCGCCGAACCGCATTTGCTGCCAGTGCCAAAGCGAAACCGTCCGGCTCACATGCCCGGAACTGAAGGTACAACCCGCTGTCGTAGCCGAAACCGAGCGCATCGGGACTAAGGCCTACTTCCTCGCGCAGAGCGCCGGCGGTGTGGGCGGTACTGCAGATGGCGCTGAGCACGTGCTCGTTGATGTCCCCAGCCACGGCCAGCCCCACCCAGCCATCGCACTGGTCATGTGCAACGCTGGTGAGAGCGGCGAAGCCGGACCGGGCTGCATTCAAGTCGGCAGGCCGGCGACGACCTTTGACAGACAGGCCCAGGGCCAGGCAGCACGTCGCGAAGCGGCTTGCGGTGTCGGGGTCTACCCGCGTTGTCGGCGCAGCCGCCACGCTTCCTCCCTGCCCTCGTCATCTGCCCTAAATTAGCATTGGATAACCTAATAATCGAGTCAAAGGACAGGTTATGCTGCCCTAATTTTGACGATACGAGGGGGGTGCGAATGGCAATGGCCAATCCGTCGAGGGGGTGGCAGGGTGCGGTGCTCAAGTTGATGCGCGCTGGCGACTATGAGCTGACCGTCACAGGTACACGGCGTATCAGTGACAACTACCTACAACTGAGTTTTGCTGGCGGTGGATTTCTGGCCGATCGTGAACCCCATCCGACGATGTGGATCAGGATGTGGTTCCCCGATGGCGAGCGGGTGCACCAACGCGGTTACACGATTGTCAACCCAAACCCGGCGACGGATTGCTTCGACGTGGAGTTCGCCCTGCACGACGGCATTGCATCCCGATGGGCCCAGGAGGCGCAAGCTGGCGATACCATCGCGGCGACGGCATTGGGCAGTAACTTCAGCCTCCCAGAGCCCCGACCGGCCGGTTATGTGATTGTCGGTGACACCGCGTCGCTGCCAGCCGTCAATTCGTTGTTGGAAGCGATCGGCGAGGTCCCGGCGAAAGTGTTCCTCGAGGCCGGCCGTGATAGCGACCGGGATCTGCCGGTGGTCGGCGGCGCGGATGTGGTGTGGATCGACCGGGTGAACTCAGGTGAAGCGCTGGTGCAGGCGGTCAGCGCGGGTAGCTTTGACGCTCCGGATTATTTCGGTTGGGTCGCGTGTGACAACCGCACCACCCGCGCGGTGGCCAAGGTGCTGCGCGATGAGTACCGGATTTCGCGCCGCGCAATCAAGGCGCAGGCGTACTGGGTAGCATAACGCTTAGCCTGGATGCCGGCGCTGAGGAAGTTTTCGGGGGCAAGTCATAGTGTTTGCAATGGATTCCGCGCACAAACGCTTGAGGTTACCGCTGCCGCCTCGCCACTGATCGCGGGGTCGAGTTCGTAGGTTGTTTCGGATGTCGCTCTGGTGTTCAACAAGATTCGGACAATGGTTTCAGCACAGGTCAATAGGTCGTCGTCGCTCAGTTCACGTGCGGCTAGATGATTGGTTCCGATCCGCAGGCCGCTGGCGACAGCGGCTGCGCGGTGGTCATTGGGTACTCGGTTTCGGTTTGCCAGGCATCCGCATTGCTCCAACGCTTTTTCGGCGATGTATCCGCTGATACTCAGGTTGTCTCGTAGGTCCACGACCAGAAGATGAGTGTCGGTGCCAGAAGTGAGGAGACCTAATCCGGCTGAACAGAAATGACTGGCGAGAAGATTCGCATCGTGTACCACCTTGCGTACCCACGAGCTGAAGCTGGGTCTCCTCGCTTTCTCGAATGCGACGCACTTGGCCGCGATGTTGGAGAAGCTTGGTGTCCCCTGGGTGCCTGGAAAAACCGATTTGTCGATGCTCGGCGACCAAGTCAGACGAGCATCTCCGAGGGCGCGGTCGACGGTGGTGTGGGGACCCCGTTCGCCCAACAGTATGAGCCCGCCGCGCGGGCCGCGCAGCTGCTTGTACGTGCTGGTGGTGGTGAAGTCCGCAATGTCGATTGGGCTCGGATGCTCGCCGGCGACGACGAGCCCAGCGATGTGGCTGATGTCGGCAAGTAGCAGCGCGCCAGTTTCGTCGGCAATCTCGCGGAAGGCGGCGAAATCGATTCTTCTAGGATAGGCGCTCGCACCGCAGATGATCAGCCGCGGACGATGTTGCAGCGCTTTGGTGCGGACTTGCTCCATGTCGATTCGCCCCGAGGCGTCGAGGCCGTAATGTGCTGTCCGGAAATACTTTCCGGTGATCGATGCGCTCGAGCCGTGAGTGAGGTGCCCCCCCGAATCCAGATGTAGGCCCAGAATCGTGTCACCTGGATTCAACACGGAGAACATGACCGCCAAATTTGCCGAGGAACCCGAGTGTGGCTGTACGTTGGCATGGCGTGCAGAAAAAATCCGCTTGGCCCTTTCGATGGCCACCTCCTCCAGGGCGTCGGCATTCTCAGCGCCGGAATGGAAGCGCCGTCCGGGATACCCTTCAGCCGTCACCGCCGGGAAGCTGATGCCGCCTGCGATCGCGGTGGAAGCATCCGACGGGCTTGAGGCAGCCAGCAGATTCAGTGTGTGATTTTGGTATCGGTGCTCCTCCAGCAGGAGGCCCGCGATCTGTGGGTCGGCTTCGTACAGGTCCTCAATGGCCAACTCGGCCAGTGCATTTAGTTCCCGACGTCTCGAGGGGTGGGTCACGTTGGCGCTAGCTGGCGCCGCAATGGGCGAGTTCGCACGTTCTGTGGCCACCAGAACCAGCGGCCGAGCAGCGCTGCGATGGAAGGCGTCATGAAGGCCCGGACCACCAACGTATCGAACAATAAGCCCAATCCGATCGTGGTGCCTACTTGCCCGATCACGACGAGTTCGCTGACCGCCATCGACATCATCGTGAAGGAGAAGACCAGTCCGGCGGCGGTAACCACCGAACCACTTCCTCCCATGGCGCGGACGATTCCGGTCTTCAAGCCGGCGTGGATCTCCTCTTTGAGACGCGACACCAGTAGCAGGTTGTAGTCGGCCCCGACGGCCAGCAGGATAATCACCGACATCGGGAGCACCAACCAATGTAGTTCGATTCCCAGGATGTGCTGCCAGATGAGCACTGAGATACCGAACGACGTGCCCAGCGACAAGGCCACTGTGCCTACGATGACGGCGGCGGCAACCAGACTTCGGGTGATGATGAGCATGATGATGAATATCAAACTCAGCGAGGCGATTCCGGCGATCAGCAGATCATATCGGTTCCCATCAGACATGTCCTTGAGGATCGAGGCAGTGCCGGCCAGGTATATTCTTGAGCCCTCCAGCGGCGATCCCTTGACAGCCTGTTTGGCGGCGTTCTTGATCGCGTCGACCCTGGCCATGGCATCGGGTGACATCGGATTGCCTTCGTGGAAGACAATGAACTGCACCGCGTGCCCGTTGGGTGACAGGAACATCTCCATTCCGCGCTGGAATTCCTCGTTCTCGAAGGCTTCGGGAGGCAGGTAGAACGAGTCGTCGTTGTTGGCGGTGTCGAAGGCTTTGCCCATCGCGGACGAGTTGTCCATCATCGCGTCGATCTGGTCCTGCAGCCCACCCATGGTGGCCTGCATGGTCAGCATCATCACCCGCATGCTCTTCATGGTGGTGATCATCGGCGGCACCAGGGTCAGCATCTGCGGCATCAGCGCATTCAGGCGTTGCATGTCGGGCAGCATTTTCTGTAAGTCATCGGTCATCGTGTTGATGCCGTCGATGGAGTCGTACAGCGAACGCAGTGCCCAGCAAATGGGGATGTTGTAGCAGTGCGGTTCCCAGTAGAAGTAGTTTCGGATAGGCCGGAAGAAATCGTCGAAGTTTGCGACCTGATCTCTGATGTCGGCGATATTGTCGGCCATTGTCTGCATCTTGCCGGTCATGGAATCAGTGGAACTGGCCATCTGTCTCATCAGCTCGAGCATCGCCTCCATGCTGTTGATCACGGTCAGCATCTGGTCACCCATGTCGCGCATGTCGGCAACGCGATCGCGCATATACGGCATGTTCATGGCCATCGGCACGCCCGCCATGCTGAGCTGGAAGGGGATAGACGCCTGACCTATCGGGGTCCCCTGGGGCCTGGTGACCGCTTGCACCTGGGAAATTCCGTCCAGATTGAAGACTGACTTGGCGATTTTCTCGATGACCAGGAAATCGGCAGGGTTTCGCAAATCGTGGTCGCTTTCGACCATGAGGAGTTCGGGATTCATTCGGGCGGGGGAGAAGTGTCGTTCGGCGGCCGCGTAACCCTGGTTGGCGGGCAGATCCGCGGGCAGGTAGTTCCGGTCGTTGTAACTGGCTTCATAGCCCGGCAACGCAAGTAAGCCGATCAGAGAGAGTCCGGTTGCCACAATCAGGATCGGGCCGGGCCATCGTGCCACCGCGGCCCCGACCTTGCGCCAACCCCGCACCCGTAACTGCCGTTTCGGTTCAAGCAGACCGAACCGGCTGGCCACGGTCACCATCGCAGACCCCAACGTCAGCGCGACCAGCACCACCACGACCATGGCGACCGCCAACGGGATCGCTAGCGAGCGTAAGTAAGGCAAGCGGGTGAACTGCAAGCAGAAAATTGCCCCCGCGATAGTGAGCCCCGAGGCGAGCACCACATGAGCTGTTCCGCGGAACATGGTGTAGTAGGCAGATTCGGGATCTTGGCCACTGGAGCGTGCTTCCTGATAGCGACCGATCAAGAAGATGGCGTAATCGGTTGTAGCCGCGACACCTGCCGTCACCACAAGAGTGGTGGCAAGCGTAGAGAGTCCGATGAACTCGTGATACCCCAAGAAGGCGACGGCACCGCGAGCAGCCGCGAGCGATAACACGACCATGCCCAGGACCAGCGCGGCCGTGACAAGCGATCGGAAGAAGTACAACAGCATTGCGGTGATCACCACGAAGGTGACTATTTCGACCACTCTTAGGCTTCGGTCACCGGCGAGCTGCTGATCAGCGACGAGCGCGGCCGGGCCGGTTACATAGGCTTGCATCCCTTCCGGCGGCGGAATTCCCGCCACGATCTCCTGCACGGCGGCAACGGATTCGTTGGCCAGCATCTGGCCCTGTTTGCCGGCCAGATAGACCTGTAGGTTGACGGCCTTGCCGTCTGGGCTCTGTGCGCTCGCCTCGGTGAGGGGTTCACCCCAGAAGTCCTGCACGGCTTCGACATGCTGGGGGTCGGCTTCGAGGGCGGCAACCAGCTGATCATAAAAATGGCGCGCTTCTGCCCCTAGTTCCCGCTCGCCTTCCAGTACGATCATGATCGCGCTGTCAGATTGAAACTCGTTGAATACGTCACCGATTCGCTTCATTGCGATGACCGACGGCGCTTTCTCTGGGCTCATCGCCACCGCGCGCATCTGGCCGACAATCTCTAGCTGCGGAACGCTGATGTTGAGCACGGCGATGAGGACGGCCCAGGCGAGGATGATGGGCACCGCCAGGCGGCGGATGAGCAGCGCGATACCTGTCCGGTCCGCGTGCTTCGGCGCTGCTGGGGCGTCGGTGGACGTTCGGTTCTTCGGCTCCGTCACGCAGACTTCACCAAGCAAAACGTCTGGCTGTTTACGCCGTTGGAGACCTTCTCATCTTTGAGTTCCCCGTCGATTATGATCCGACACCCAATGGAGGTGCTGTTACCTTGCGCGACGACGTTGGCAACTGCCGACGGCGCTGTGGTGCTCAATGTCAATTCCCACGGCAGCGCCGCGTCGTCCACGCCTTGCGCCTCGATGTCGGGGTCGAGGTAGTTGATGTCGGCCACGGCCCCCGGCGGACCGAAGACCTCGTAGGTGATTGTTTTCGGTTCGAACGAAGTGGATTCGGTGGCGATGGTGTCGGGCGCGATCATCACTGGTTCAGAGCCGAAGAATCCACGGACTCGATTCACGGTGAATCCTGCGATGGCCACTACCACCACGATCACCAGCGGCAGCCATACCCTCCCCAACAGACCCATGACCGTTTCACCGGGACCGATGGCACGTCAGGGCCGGCACTGGTATCGACAATCTCGCCTGGCCTGAGATCACCATCGTTGGGCGCACCCGAACTCCTTCGATGTCATGGACCTGCGCTAAATTTAGGCTAGCCTACGCTATCAGGTGTATCGTCTGGCTCGCGTTGGGGAGGACCTGGCCTGGCGATCGGCAGTGCCCTTCGGGCATTTCGTGCGCTCAGTTGGTGGCTTCACCGTTTGGCAATGATGAGAAGGGACGGGTCACGTTGCGTACCGTGTCGTTCGGTTTTCAGACCTGGGGGCGTGAGACCCTGCAAGCTCTGATCGATCTCGGCCACGAGGTCCCGCTCGCTGTGACCCATCCGGCCAGCGAACACTCCTACAAGGCTATTTGGTCATCGTCGGTCGAGGGGCTCGCGCGGGAACAGGGAATACCGGTGCATCTGACCGAGCGGGTCGATGCTGAGACCATTGAGGTGGTCAAGCGCACCCGACCCGACGTCATCGTCGTCAACAGTTGGTACAGCTGGATGCCCCCGGAGCTCTATGCTTTGCCGCCCCACGGCACGCTGAACCTGCATGACTCGCTGCTGCCCAAGTTCGCCGGATTCTCGCCCGCACTGTGGGCGCTGATCAGTGGAGAGCCCGAATTCGGGCTAACGGTGCACCGCATGGACCAGGGCTTGGACACTGGCGACATTCTGATCCAACGTAGGCTGCCGATCGGTCCGGCCGATACTGGCACCGACTTGGTCCGCCGCGGCATTGAGTTGATACCCGGTGCGTTGCGCGATGCATTGACGGCATTGGAATCCGGAACGGCAGTTTGGCAACCGCAGAACAAGGCGGAGCGCGTCTACTTCCACAAACGTTCAGGCCGCGACAGCATGATCGACTGGAGTTGGCCTGCGGAGGATCTCGAGCGGTTCGTACGAGCGTTGTCCGAACCCTATCCGCCTGCGTTCACATTCTACGAAGGAGAGCGCATCGAGGTCCTCGAGGCGCGAGTATCCGAATCCCGCTACGGGGGAACCCCGGGCAGAGTGGTTGCGCAGGAGGGGGGCGGGGCAGTCGTCTCGGGCCCCGATGCGTATCGCGGCGGAAACTACGCGCTCGTGATCACCAAGGTTCGCGACGTGGACTCAGTCGAGCGTGACGGAAACGAGTTCTTCACGCGCGGTGGCTATCTCACCGAGGTGTGAGAACGGATCATCCGAAGGTTCGGGACGCCGGACTACCGGCCTAGATAGGGGGTTCTCAGCAGCATGCTCGATTACGGAAAACAACCAGACCTGCTGGGGCCGTTAACCGCTGCCCAGCGGTCGATTTGGGCTGCCCAACAGCTCCGCCCCGAGATCCCCTACAACTTTGCCGGCTATCTATCGATCGATCATGATGTCGATGCCGCTAAGTTAATGACTGCCTGCGAATCTGCGGCAACTCGTTTCGGTACGCCTTGCGCACGGCTAGCCGTCCTCGACGATGGCGAACCGACCTTCGTGGTAGACCGCTCTTTTCCGCAGACCCTCCCTTGTATCGACCTTCGCGCCGAACGTGATCCGTTTGCTGCCGCTGGAAGCTGGATGAACAACGACTACCGCCAACCAGTTGATCTGATCCAAGACCGGCTCACTGACTTCGCACTGCTACGAATCACCGACGATCTGTGCTACTTCTACTTGCGCACGCACCACGTTCTGATCGACGGGTACGGCGCCCATAATCTGATTCGCCACATTGCCGCTGTTTACTCGGGATCGACCCCGGAACTCGGTGATGTCGACTTCTCCGAATTCGAACTGATACGGCAGGCGGATCAGAAGTATCAACAGTCCTCGCGCAGCCGTGTAGACGTCGAGTATTGGAAGAGCGTGGCGCGGGGCACCCTGGAGGTCACCGATCTTGGAGGGACACAGAGATCGGTGGCGCCGCAACACCCGCTGGTGCGTGAGCTGGCGAGCACGCAGCGGCTGTCCAAAGGGCGACAGGATCAGTTCGATGTCCCAAGGATCGTTGCAACGATGGCAGTATTCATCGCGAAGACGACTGGACGCCGATCTGTATCGATGTCCCTGCCGGTCTCGGCGCGCACCACGGCGGCACTGAAGAGATGCACAGGCATGGTGTCGAACCTGGTGCCGCTGCTCATTGACGTCCATGACGACGACACCATTGGTGAGCTGACCGATCGCGTCGGCAAGGCGTTGATCGGTGCCCTACGGCATCAACAGTTCCGGCGCTGGCCCGACCTCGTCACCGATGACCGCCCTCCCGAAATGAACGTCGAGTTCGGCCAGGTGATCAACGTGCTGGACTTCGCCGCTCCGTTTCGGTTCGGGCCGTCCGAAACGACCACCCATGTGCTGACCACGTTTCCAATACAAGACATCGCAGTCAATATCTATCCGCAGACGGGAGTCGGCGCGCCAAGAGTTCAGTTTGCGTGGAACCCCGAGCGCTATAACGCCAATGAAATCGCCAGGCACATAACCCGTCTGGAACTGCTGTTCGACCGGCTGTCCGACGCGGAAGCGTCAGTAGTGGTGGGGGAGGTGTCGCTGCTGAATCGAGGTGAGCGAGATCTGTTGCTGGCACGTTGGTCACGTGGCGACGCCGGAGCTCCGGTCGGCCTGGCGCCGGAGTTGTTGGCTGCGACTGCGGTGGCCAAAGCCGATGCACCGGCCGTCATTGACGGCGATCGACAGGTGTCCTACCGCGAACTCGATGAGTGGTCGACGCGGCTGGCGCGAGTGCTGATCGCGGCGGGGGTAGGTCCTGAGCGCGCGGTGGGAGTTGCGGTCGATCGCTCCGTGGAGTTGGTGGTGGCATGGTGGGCGATCGCCAAGGCCGGCGGGGTCTATGTGCCCGTCGATCCCGCACATCCGGTCGAGCGGGTCGCTGCGGTATTGGACGCGGTGGCAGCGGTCTGTGTGCTGACCCGTGGCGATGGCACCTGGGCCGGCTCCGGGACGAGACCGGTCGTGCGTGTCGATGGACCTGGCAACCTATCTGAACTCTGCCAGCCGATCACTGATGCCGATCGGCTGGCGGAGCTGCGGGTGGACAACGCCGCCTACGTGATCTTCACCTCGGGGTCCACCGGCGCCCCCAAGGGGGTGGCGCTGAGCCACGCCGGCCTGTTGGGGCTGGTGGCAGCGCAGCGGGCTGTGTTCGGGGTTGGTGCGGACACGCGGGTGCTGCTTTTGGCATCGCCGACCGTCGATGCATCGGTGTTCGAGTTGTTGTGGGCGGCGGGTTCGGGGGCGGCATTGGTGGTCGCCCCGCCCCAGATTTACGGCGGGCAGGCGTTGACCGGACTGATGTGTGAGCAGTGCGTCAGCGCGGCGGTGATGACCCCGACGGTGCTGTCATCGCTAGATCCGGACCGGCTGAGCGCAGTGCACACCCTGGTTACAGCCGGGGAAGCGTTTCAGCCGGGGCTTGCGCGACCCTGGACTCCGGGCCGGCGGATCTACAACGCTTATGGCCCGACCGAGACCACCATCTGGGCCACCTGCAGCGCACCGCTGTCGGAGAAGCGGCCAATCACCGTGGGCACCCCTATTCCCGGAGTCCGTGCACTGGTGCTTGATGCGCGGCTGAACCCGACCCCCATCGGGGTGATCGGTGAGCTGTACCTGTGCGGGCCTGCGCTGGCACGCGGCTACGTGGGCCGCGCGGAGTTGACCGCAGAACGCTTCGTCGCCAACCCTTACGAGGACAACGGAACGCGCATGTATCGCACCGGTGACTTGGTGCGCTGGACCCCCGAGGGCGAGCTGGACTACGCCGGTCGCGTCGACACCCAGATCAAACTGCGCGGCCAGCGCGTCGAACTGGGCGAGATCGAGAACGCCCTGCTGAGCTGCCCGCAAGTAAATCAGGCCGCTGCCGCCGCGCATCACGGTAAGACCGGTACTCACCTGGTTGGCTACGTCACGGTCGATCACACCACCACCGCCGGTAATGACTCGCAACACGTCCACCGGTGGCAACAAGTCTATGACGAGCTGTACGGCGCCGAAGTCAGCGTGGCAGATTTCGGCATGAACTTCCAGGGCTGGAACAATAGCTATACCGGCGATCCGATTCCGCTCGACGAGATGGCCGAATGGCGGTCGGCCACCGTCGATCGGATCACGGCGCTGCAGCCGCAGCGAGTGTTGGAGATCGGCGCGGGCTCCGGCCTGGTGCTGTCGCAGCTAGCCCCGCGGTGCCAGCACTATGTCGCCACCGACATGTCGGCGATGGCCATTGACAACCTCGCTCGCTCATTGGAGGGGCTGCAGATCCCCTGGCGTGATCGGGTCCAGCTGCTGACCCAACCAGCCGACGTTACTGCGATGCTGCCGCAGGGCTACTTCGACACCATCATTCTCAACTCGGTAGTTCAGTACTTCCCCAACAAGGAATACCTCGCTGCCCTCATCGACAAGGCGATGGACCTGCTGGCTCCCGGCGGTGCGCTGTTCATAGGAGATGTCCGCAATCACAGCCTGCAGGGTGCGTTTCACACCGCTTTGGCGCTGGCTGCTACGACAACGGATATCGACGCCGCCGAGATCCGTGAGCGGGTTCGGCGTTCTATACTCGGGGAAGCCGAATTACTCTTGGCCCCAGAGTTCTTCGTGACTCAAGCCGCCCAGCATCAGTCAATAACCGGCCTCGATATCCAGGTCAAACGCGGGCTGGCCGACAACGAGCTCAACCGGTACCGCTACGACGTGGTCATTCACAAGACTCCAACCTCGGTGCGCTCGCTGGCCACCGCGCCCACCCGTGGGTGGAACGAATGTGCGGGCCTGTCTGGACTGCGCAGCCAGTTGCAATCCCGCCACCTAGCCGAGGTGCGCATCACTGATATTCCCCGGACCGGACTTGTCAAAGACGTCCTTATCGAACACGCACTCGCAGCCGAGCTTTCCCAAGCTGATGCGCTTGCTCAAGCCGGCGAGGTCGAGCCTCCTGAGCAAACCACTGCCGAGGAATTGCATCGCCTCGGCCAAGAGACCGGCTACCACGTCGCCGTAACCTGGGGTGCTCAAGCCGGCACCTACGATGCCGTGTTCGTTGCCCAAGCTGACGACCACCAGCAGCGCCTCCCACCGCTCACCGACCTCTACCTGCCCCCTGTCGGCGCGCGTCAACCGAGCACCGACGCCAATGATCCCCAGACCAACACCAAAATCGGGGCGGTACGTCAGTGGTTGGGTGCGCGGTTGCCCGAGTATATGATGCCGGCACAGGTCGTCGTACTCGATGAGTTCCCGCTGACACCCTCCGGCAAAGTCGACCGAAAAGCGTTGCCGGCGCCAGTTTTTGCTGCCACGCCCTTTCGTTCGCCACAAACGGAGACCGAAGAGATCGTCGCCGGAATCTTCGCCGAGGTGTTGGGCCTGCGTCGCGCCGGTCGCGATGACGACTTCTTCGGCCTCGGCGGAGATTCTTTGATCGCCACGCAGGTTAGCGCGCGGCTGCAGTTGAAGCTGGGTCGGGAAGTGCCGGTGCGGTGTCTGTTTGACACGCCCACGGTAGGGGGTCTCGCTGCCTACTTGGACCTACATCGAGACGGGCCCGCACGGGCGCCGCTGCGATTGATGCCGCGCCCCGAGAGGATTCCGCTGTCCTATGGGCAGCAGCGGCTGTGGTTCCTCAATCAGTTCGAGGGAGGGAGCGCAACCTACAACATGCCAACGGCGTTTCAGGTCAACGGAGCGCTGGATGTTGCGGCGCTGAGTGCGGCCCTCGACGACGTGATAGCCCGCCATGAAACGCTGCGCACCAGATTCCCCGACACCGACGGCGTGCCATTCCAAGAGGTGTTGCCGGCCCGGCCGGGCATGTGGCTGCGCGGAACGGAGGCGGTGGTGACGCTGCCCGAGCAGGATGTGGCCCCCGCGTTGGAAGCATTGGCCGGACACCGTTTTGACCTGTCGGCAGAGATCCCGATTCACGCGCAGATCTATTCGTTGGGTCCAGAACACTACGTCGTGGGCATCGTGTTGCACCACATCGCATTCGATGGGTGGTCCCTAATTCCCATGTTCAGCGATGTGAGGACCGCGTACCAAGAGCGGTCGCAGGGCCGGGCCCCGGCGTGGGAACCGTTGGAGGTCCAGTACGTCGACTACACATTGTGGCAACGGGAGTGGTTGGGAGCGGAGTCAGATCCCAACAGCGTGATCGTCGGCCAGCTCCAGTACTGGCGGCAGGCGCTGGCTGAGCTGCCGGAGACGGTCGCCTTGCCAACCGATCGCCCATACCCACTTCTCGCCGACCAGCACGGCGCAATCGTCTCCGTCGAGTTGCCAGGGAGTCTGCAACAACAGATCTCGCAGCTGGCCCGGAAACACGACGCGACCACGTTCATGGTGGTCCAGGCCGCCCTGGCGGTACTTCTGTCGAAGGTCAGCGCCAGCGACGATATCGCGGTCGGGTTTCCGATCACCGGCCGCGGAACCCCCGCCCTCGACGAGTTGGTCGGCTTCTTCGTCAACACGCTCGTGCTGCGGTTCGACCTGGCAGATGATCCCAGCGTCGCCGAGCTGCTCGCCCAGGTTCGGCAGCGCAGCTTGTCCGCATACGAGCACCAGGACGTGCCCTTCGAGGTACTCGTCGAGAAGCTCAATCCCCTCCGATCCCTGGCCCGCCACCCCCTGATCCAGGTGGCTCTGGCATGGCAAAACCTTCCACGGAACGACAACACCGTCCCCGCCGCGCACCTCACGCTGGGCGATCTAAACATCACCCGGCTACCCGTGGATACCCACACCGCTCGCATGGACCTGACATTCACACTGGCCGAACGCTTTACCGATGCCGGCGCACCAGCCGGCATCAGCGGCACCGTGGAGTTTCGAACCGACGTATTCGACGCGGAAAGCATCCAGACACTCATCCAACGTTTGGAGCGGGTATTGGTCGCCATGACCGCTGACTCCACCCAGCGGATGTCTGACATCGACATACTCGACGTCCGCGAACGCGCCCGCCTGGATGAGTTCGGCAATCAGGGAGTTCTGACTCGCCCCGCGGAGACAGCAGTATCGGTTCCGGAGTTGTTCACTGCGAGCGTGACCCGGTCCCCGCACGCGGTGGCAATCACAGACGGAGGGCGCTCATGGACCTACCGCGAGGTCGATGAAGCCGCTAATCGCCTGGCGCACAAGCTCACCAGCTATGGGGCAGGCTCTGGAGAATGCGTGGTGTTGCTGTCACACCGGCGCGCGCAAGCGGTGGTCGCTATCATGGCCGTGCTCAAAACCGGGGCGGCTTACCTGCCGATCGACCCGGCGTTGTCCGCGGCGCGCATCGAATTCATGATTGCCGACGCCAAGCCGATCGCTGCGGTCACCACCGCGGCGCTGGCCGAACGGCTGGGCGGATATGGACTGCAGGTTATCGATATGGAAGACCCGCGGATCGAGAGCTTTCCGGTCGCCAGCCCTCCGATGCCGGCGCCTGACAACATCGCACACATCATCTACACCTCGGGTACAACTGGTACTCCGAAGGGTGTCGCGGTTACCCAGCACAACGTCAGTCAGCTGATCCAGTCATTGGATGCCCGTCTACTCGTGCCGGGACAGGTTCGGGCGCAGTGGTATTCGTATGCTTTCGACGCCTCTGTCGAGGAGATCTGGGGCACGCTCCTGCATGGCGGACGGCTGGTGGTGGTGCCCGAGTCGGTGGCGGCATCGCCGAAAGACTTCCAGGCCCTTCTGGTGAACGAAAAGGTCAACGTGTTTCATCAGACCCCTTCGGCCTTGGCGGTGCTCTCCCCCGAGGGTTTGGGGTCGGCGTCCCTGCTTGTGGCCGCCGAACCCTGCCCGGCCGAGTTGGTAGACCAGTGGGCGCCAGGGCGCCTGATGATCAATGCCTACGGCCCAACCGAAGCCACGATATGCGTGTCGAACAGCGCACCCTTGGCTGCCGGATCGGCTGGCGTGCCGATCGGGTCGCCGATGGCCGGAGCGGCGCTGTTCGTGCTGGATGCCTACTTGAAGCCAGTGCCAGTCGGTGTTGTCGGTGAACTGTATGCGGCAGGCCGCGGCGTCGGGTGCGGATATGTCGGCCAGACCGCATTAACCGCATCCCGATTTGTCGCCTGCCCGTTCGGCGGGCACGGCTCGCGGATGTATCGCACCGGGGATCTGGTGCGTTGGGATGCCGATGGTCAGCTGCACTACCTGGGACGCGCTGATGAGCAGGTCAAAATCCGGGGGTACCGCATCGAGTGCGGTGAAGTACGCGCTGCACTAGTTGGGCTCGACGGAGTGCAGCAGGCCGCGGTGATAATCCGCGAGGACCGCCCCGGAGACAAGCGGCTGGTCGGGTATGTGATCGAGTCGGCGGAAGGGTCGGTCGACCTGGTGGACGCCCGCTCTAGACTGGCCGAGCTCTTGCCGCCTTACATGGTGCCGGCCGCGCTAGTGGTAGTGACGGCGTTGCCTTTAACGGTCAATGGCAAACTTGACACACGCGCGCTCCCAGAACCCCAGTACCAGGACGCCAGTCGCTACCGGGCGCCGGCGAGTGCCGTTGAAGAGGTCCTGGCCAGTGTCTACGCTGAGGTCCTCGGGCTTGAAAGGGTCGGGACCGACGACTCATTTTTCGATGTGGGCGGGGATTCAATTTCCGCCATGCGCCTGATTGCCGCGGTCAACCAGGCTCTCGACGTTGGCCTGACAGCGCGGACCCTGTTCGATTATCCGACCGTTCGGGGGTTGAGTCAGCAGTTGAGAGCCGATGCCACCGCGGGTGCCGCGATCTCGGCTGCGCGCCCAGGGAACGATCGACGCTACGTGGCTGTGCATGGCCGCGATACGAGTGAGGTGCACGCCGGGGACCTCAAGCTAGAGAAGTTCATCGACGCTGCTACGCTCAGCGCCGTTTCGATGCTGCCGGGTCCGAATCCCGAGACCAGGGCGGTCTTGCTGACCGGGGCAACTGGGTTCCTCGGGCGCTATCTGGCCCTGGAGTTGCTTGAGCAGATGGAATCGGTTGGCGGCCGGCTGATCTGCCTTGTGCGGGCCCGGTCCGACACGGAAGCGCGGCAACGCTTGGATGCCATCTTTGACAGCGGTGACTCCGAATTGCTCTGGAATTACCAGGAATTGGCCGCCAATCATCTTGAGGTCATCGCTGGAGACAAAGGCGCACCCAACCTGGGCCTGGACCAGCAAAGCTGGCAGAGGCTAGCCGAAACAGTTGATCTGGTAATCGATTCCGCAGCGCTAGTCAACGGAGTCCTGCCGTACAGCGAGTTGTTCGAGCCGAACGTCGTGGGCACGGCTGAACTAATCCGCTTCGCGCTCACCACGAAGCTCAAACCCTACGCCTACGTGTCGACTGCTGACGTCGGTCGCCAGATTGAGCCGTCGGCGTTCACCGAGGATGCCGACGTTCGGGTCGCCTGCGCAACCAGAACAATCGACGCTAGCCTGGGCAATGGCTACGGCACCAGCAAGTGGGCCGGTGAGGTACTGCTCAGAGAAGCGAACGACCTGTGCGGGCTTCCGGTTGCGGTCTTTCGCTGCGACATGATTCTGGCCGAAGCCGCATACGTGGGCCAACTCAACGTATCGGACATGTTTACCCGGATGGTTCTGAGCGTGCTCGCGACCGGTGTCGCCCCCGCGTCGTTCTACGAACTTACTGATGACGGCACTCGCCAGCGCGCCCATTTCGATGGACTGCCCGTTGATTTTGTCGCCGAGGCGTTGGCGACCCTAGGGACCCGATTGATCGACGGATTTCGGACCTATCACGTGATGAATCCGCACGACGACGGCATCGGACTCGACGAATATGTCGATTGGCTGATCGAGGCCGGTTACCCAATCGAGCGAATCGCTGACTTTGGGGAGTGGTTGCAGAGATTTAAGGCCGGCCTGCGTGCGCTGCCAGATCGCCTGCGCGAGCGCTCGGTACTGCAATTGTTGCTGTTGCGCGATTCCAACTACTTTCAGCCCCCAAAGCCGGTCTGCGGATCCCTCGCACCGACTGACCGATTCCGGGCCGCGGTGCAGGAAGCCAAAATCGGCCCTGACAATGACATCCCGCACGTGTCAGCGCCGATCATCATCAAATACGTCACCGACTTGCAACGGCTCGGTCTTACACGGGGAGCGCAATGAAGCCCTGTTGGTATGTATTTATTACATCACGTTGGACGAATCCACCACCCGGTACGCGCCCATGGACACGTAGCCAACCACCTTGTGGCCCTGGATTTTCCATAGTTGGCGTGACGGGCCTGATTGTCGAGAAGCAGTGAAGATTGACCGGGGTCAACGGACAAAAATGTCAAAAGTAAGTGCACGACGGCGGTCGAGTGACTGAAGCAGCCGCCGCAGGAAACAACCGCCGGCCTGGATCGCGGGCCGGCAGATTAGGAGGACGATGTGTTGATTCGTGCAGCGGTAGCGGCGATAGCCGTGGTGGCCGTCGGGGCAATCGGTGGGGCAGGGGTGGCGGTAGCGCAGCCGGCTGCCCTCAGTGCTGGGGAGCTGACCGCGGAGCTGCAGCAGGTGCTCGACACGGGTGCGCCGACCAGTGAGCGCGCTGCCAAACTGGCCGGTGGCGCCGCCGCGGTACCTACGGCCGACAACATCGCCAACCGGTTGAACTCGTACGGCGGAGTTGTTTCCTGGCAGGTGGAGAATCCGGTGCTCACCGGTGACCAGCTCGATGCACAACTGGCCGTGACCATCCCGATCTTCGGGACCAAAAGCCACAACATCTACTGGGTCAACCAGGACGGCGCCTGGAAGCTGTCCAACCCCTCTGCATGCGTGATCGCGAACGATGTTGCCGGGGTCAGTTGCACCGTCTAGCGAGGCGAGAATCATCCCCGCTCCCTAGTCGCCCCAGTTCGTGGGCCGTCGGCAAGGAACGCTGCGTTACACCGACGCGCGGGTTAGGTACCGCCGAGGCGTTGGCCGTTGGGGTGCCGGCAGGTATGAGGCGTGTCAAGTGGCTTATAGCCTCTGTGGGATCCGCTTCTATCAACTGGGCCCAGCTCGTTAGCGCCTCGAAGGGCTTCGATATCGAGCGGGCCGAGATTGTGCGCAGCGCGGCTTTGGGACCACTCTGGGACCACACGTTATGCGCGATGCTGAACGACCTGCGTGTCGATGAACGTCACGCATCTGGCCGCTGGGGTGAGAACCATCAGTGAACTGGGGGAATGCGCCACCCCCATTTACTGGGGGTCAAGTGGTCGCAGGTTCAAATCCTGTCAGCCCGACCAGGTCAGAGCATGTTTTAGGTTCCCGATTGGGGACCATTTTGGGACCGTACCCAAACGCAGTACCCAAACCAGACTTTC
>Ga0114920_10000038_pt1 | contig 54133 bp, 61 predicted proteins | sample ChitaG_FD_88683 | JGI IMG/M metagenome (GOLD analysis project Ga0114920, IMG submission 88683) | Deep subsurface microbial communities from South Pacific Ocean to uncover new lineages of life (NeLLi) - Chile_00310 metaG | ecosystem: Environmental > Aquatic > Marine > Oceanic > Sediment ...
CTGTAGCATTTCAACCGTGAACTTGATGAATCAAGCCCTTACACTACAACCAAAGAACAAAAAATGGGTCTGTCCCCATTTTTTCCATTGTGAGATTGCCACGTCGCTTTGCTCCTCGCAATGACATTTCTCTTCAATTCACATGTGGGTTTGATGAATCAAATCCCTACAATTTTCTTATTAATCTCTCCTTCCTTTGTTTTTAAATACATCGTATAACTTCCATATTTATCACAAATAACATTATATTCCGGCGTGATAAAAGTTGTTGTGTTGACCTGTTCAATTATGGCGGGTCCAAAAATTTTATTCCCAAATCTCAGCTGATGCCCATTATATACAGGAACCTCTTCAAAGGCTCTCTTAAGTGGCAAATAGACTTTTCTCTTCTTTTTTAAAGCCTTTGATGAATCTTCCTTGTCATATTCTTCCTGTCTGAATTTTGGCTTTTCTGTTTTCCCAATACTTAAAAGGCGAAGATTGATCAATTCAATCGGTGTGCCCTCTTCTTTTAAAGAATATCCATAAAGCCGATTGTGCTCAGGATGAAATTTTAAAACAACAGATTCAATGTCTTCTTTCTCCAGCTCCTCTCTTGTAATCTCCACATTCACCTCATGATATTGCTTAACGTATCTCATATCCAGAGAATAAACATAATGAATCGATTCTTTAGGAATGTGTTCTGACGTAAGAAGCTCTGTGGCCTCTCTCTTCATTTCATGAAATAAAGACCTGAATTTTTTTTTATCTATCTTATTGAGGAGTGTAGAATATGTTCTAACAAAGTTGTGCTTCAAATCTGACATTAACATTCCGGCTGCACAGAAAATGGACGATTCTTTAGGAATGATCATAACCGGGATCTCGAGCTCCAGCGCAATCATGCAGGCATGAACCGGCCCTGCTCCACCGGCAACCACAAGCGGGAATTCTCTCGGGTCATGCCCGCGCTTGACGCTGACTTCCCGCACTCCAGATGCCATATTGACATTTATTACATGATACATCCCGGAAGCAGCCTCAACAACATTCATTCCTAGCGGATCAGCAATTTTTTCCTTTATGGTTTTTTCTGCCAGGTCATAATTCAGCGGGATCTTTCCTCCGGCAAAAAAATCTTTATCCAGATAACCGAGGACAAGATCTGCATCTGTGCAGGTTGGCAACTCACCTCCTAAGTCGTAACATGCTGGGCCTGGTTTTGACCCGGCACTTTGAGGTCCCATCCGCAAAAGTCCACCTTCATCAACCCATCCTATACTGCCGCCTCCAGCTCCAATAGTCACGATTCCCAGCATGGGGAGAGCTAATCTCAATCTATTTATTTCTCCTTCAGTTGTAACAAGTGGCGTTTTATCCTTAATTAGAGCAGCATCAAAGCTCGTCCCCCCCATATCAATTGTTAGACAATCATCATAATCCTGAATAGAAGTATACTCGACCCCAGCCACCGGTCCGGCTGCAGGACCTGAGAGAAGAGTGACTGCTGCCTTATCCATTGCAACCTGCGGTGATACAACACCCCCATTGGACTGCATTATGAGCAAAACGCCTTCAAATCCTGCATCCTTCAATTTCTTAGTAAGGCTTGTAAGATAACTTCTTAATATTGGACCAACGTAGGAGCTTAAGACAGTTGTTGATATCCGGTCATAAAATCTGATACTTGGTAAAAATTCTGATGAGATCGTCAAATAAACACCTGATTCATTAAATTCACTACCCAATTTTTCCTTAATTATCTCCGCAGCTTTAGACTCGTTAATATCATTAGCAAAAGAATTCATAAAACAAATGGCAACTGCCTCAATACCTTCTTTTTTAAACAATTCAACCGCATCTAATACATCTGATTTTTTAAGTTCGGTTAAAACGTCTCCCTTATAATCAAGCCTCTCCTCTACAGGATATCTTAGGTATCTTGGAACCAGAGGCTCTACGTTTGTATATCTGTTATTATACTGTTCTTCCCTTATTCCTCTTCTCATCTCCAGCGCATCTCTTAAACCTTTTGTGGTCAGAAGTCCTGTTTTGGCTCCTTTTCGAGTCAGCACAGCATTTGTAGTAACTGTAGTGCCATGGACAACAGTTTTAACTTTTTTTATAAATTCTTTTAAAGAGACGTTTTTGCCTTTTGCCATCTCTTCAAGGCCATTTATCAAGCCTATTGATGGGTCATCCGGCGTAGATAAAACTTTGTATATCTCTGAGCTCCCATCTTTTGAAGTAAGTAAAAAATCCGTAAATGTCCCCCCAACATCTATTCCTATCTTGTATTTCATATCGGTCATCTGTATGAGATTGCACAGCCTGTTGCGAGCGCAGCGTGGCAATCTCCTTCACTCCTCGCAATGACTTTTTATCCAGACACTTTGGTATATACTTAAATATCTAAAGTCCAACTGGCTCTTTGAATTCGCCAAAAGTGTCCTTAAATATTTTGGTTATTTCTCCCAGAGTGGCATAGGATTTCACAGCTCTTAAAATATGGGGCATCACATTCTCACTCGTCTGAGCAGCCTCTTTTAATCCACCCAGTGCATCTTTTACTTCACTATTATTTCTTTGAGTTTTTATCTCTTTAAGCTTTTTCTTTTGCTCTTCAGCGACTTTTGGATTAAAGGGATGAAATTTTATATCAGCCTTTTCCTCTTTCATTACATATTTATTTACTCCGATTTTCGTAATTTCTCCAGATTGAATCTTTTTCTCGCGGATATAAGCTTGCCGACTGACTTCTCTCTGGATATAACCCGATTCTACTGCTTTAACCATACCCCCGGTCTCTTCAACTTTTTTCATACATTTGACTATTTTTTTCTCTATCTTATCTGTTAACCATTCAACATAATAGGATCCGCCAAGAGGATCAACTGTATCTTTTAATCCCATCTCATCTGCTAGAATTTGCATCGTCCTTAAGCTTAAAAGAGCGGCTTTTTTTGAGGGAATAGTATAAGCCTCATCATAAGAACAGAGTGCCATCGTTTGAGTGCCTGATAAGGCAGAAATTAGTGCATAATAAGCACCCCGCACAATATTGTTTTCAGGCTGCTGGATTGTCAAACCTCCTCCACCTCCACCAGCAATCATCCTCAAAATCATTGAGCGAGGATTCCTCGCTCCAAAACGCTCCTTTAAAATCTTCGCCCAGAGTCTTCTTCCTGCTCTGAATTTCGCCACCTGCTCCCATAAATTACCATGAATGTCAAAATTAAATGCAATTCTCCCGGCAAAATCATCAATATTAAGTCCCCGTTTTAGTACTTCTTGAATATACGTGATAGCAATCTCGAATGCATAAGCCATCTCTTGAACTGGAGTTGCACCAGATTCTCTAATATGGTAGCCGCACACGCTGAAGGGATTAAATTTAGGGACATTCTTGGAACAAAATTCAACCATATCTCCAATGAGCCGGATTGAAGGTTCAACAGGGAAAATCCAGGTTCCTCTCCCTAAATACTCTTTCAGAATATCATTCTGTGTGGTGCCTCTTATTTGATCCCAGGGTATAGACTGTTTCTCAGCCACAACAAGATACATGGCCAGCATCACAGAGGCAACAGGATTAATAGTCAGGGAGGTGCTGATCCTGTTTATAGGAATATCTGTAAAAGCTTCTTCTAAATCTTTAAGCGTATCTATCGCCATCCCTACCCTGCCGACCTCTTCTTCAGCAAACGGGTCATCAGAATCCAGCCCTAACTGTGTCGGCAAATCAAAAGCTACATTAAGTGCTGTTTGCCCCTGTTCCAGAAGCCATTTAAACCTCTCGTTTGTCTCCTTAGCAGTCCCGAAGCCTGAATACTGGCGCATAGTCCAGGGGCGTTTGCAATACATAAAAGGATGGATACCTCTCGTGAATGGATAATCACCGGGTTGCCCTATCTCTTTCTCAAAGTTAATATCCTTGACATCTTCGGGGCTATAAACGGCTTTTACTTTAATCCCGGATTCAAGAATAACTTCTTTGAGCTCTTCTAATTTAGGTTTTTTCATTTCTCTTTAACACTTTTTTTAATAAAATTTACGATTTCATCAAGCTTGGCTCCAATGGGAAAAACTTCACACACACCAAATTCTTTAAGAGTTTTGATATCCCTTTGTGGAATATTCCCACCAACCAGAACTAATCTATCAGTGAGCCCTGTCTCTTCCAGCTGTTCCATCAACTTTCTACTCAGTGGAAGATGGGCACCAGAATAAATGGACAGCCCAATTACATCTGCATCTTCTTCCACGGCTGTATTTACTATTTCCTCGATTGTCCTGTGAAGGCCAGTATATATAACCTCCATTCCTGCATCTTTGAGGGCATGAACAACCACTTTTGCACCGGTATCATGCCCGTCAAGCCCTGGTTTTGCTATCACAACTCTAATTTTTTTCTCACTCAAAGGACTATTCCTATTCATTATTTAGGCTTCTTCACACAAAACTCAGTTGTGTAAACAAATTTTATTTAATATTTGCCGTCAATAATCTCGGTTAAAACTCCGTGTGTGGCCACAGGGTGAATAAACGCAAAGTTTCTCTTATACTCGGCAAAAAATCTGGGTTTTTGATCGATCAGTTTTACTTTATTTTTCTTTAACACTTCCAGAGATTCCTCACAGTTATCTACATTATAGCTTAAAAGCATCACACCTTCGCCGGCTCTTTTAATAAATTTTGCCACTTCCCCGGTGCCATCAAGATCTTCCATAATCTCTATAGCTGTAGGCCCAACCATAAAACCGATTACTCTGATCTTCTCCGGTTCATCTACATAACGGTAAGCCACTTCCCAGCCAAAAGCATCGATATAGTCTTTTTCTGCTTTTTTCACATCATTAACAGCAATACAGATGTGATCTACATAGTTTGCCTTTAATTTTTCCGCCATCTAATCTCCTCCTTTTCTATAATAAAAAAATCCGAAAAATAATATCTTGAATCCTATATCCTGGAGAAATAAGGGATATTTTCAGTTTCGGGAGAGCCAGGTGGAAGCTTAAAAAGAATTGCGCCCTCTACTGGACACGCCTCAAAACATTCCCCGCACTGCTGGCAGAGATCAAGCACAATTGCTGCCTTACCTTTATGAAACCCGATGATATCAGGTGGGCAGGCCCTTGCGCAAGCTCCGCATCCGTTACAGCGGTAAGCATCAATCCAGGGATACAGCCCCATATGACTGGAACCAGAATGAGGATAAACACTCATTTTTGTACCCGGAATTCTGGGGCGAGCACTTGAAATATCTGATAATATCATGAATATCTCCTTTTTTTTGTTCTAATTCTAATTAAAATCTCATTCCCAGACGGTAGCCATCCTGGATGGCATCAATACCCCGCCTCACCCATACACAATCACCAATCATCGATATATCTCGCTTGAACGAACCGTAGCTCAGTTCTTTATTGGAAATAAGTCTGGCCAAAATCACTGTATCAGCAGACACAGTCTGGTCCTCGAACTTCTGTTTCTCTTTTGTTTTCCTGTCTACAATCGTCCAGTCTGCTTTTACACCTTTATCCGTGATCTCTTTAACCTGTCCAAAAGTCAACTGCTGAACCTTTGCCTGTCTAAGTCTGAGCCTGTAGCGCCAGATGTACGACGGATTCACATCCCAACCAAATCGAGGGGCAGGGTCAATCATGACTAGGCTCGAATCTTTAACTCCTTCCTTTTCCAGCTTATCAATTATAAAAAGTGTGAGCGATATTGCTGCACCTGATCCACCAAGGACCACCACGTTCTTACCCAGTTTTGCTTTTCCTGTAAACACATCAAACATGCTCACAACAATTGACCTGTCTGCTCCAGGAATATCAGGGACTTCGGGCACAGCGCCAGTAGCGATGACAACTGAATCCGGTTTTTCCTTTTCAAGAAGCTCTTTGGTCACCGGGGTGTTAAGAATAAACTTCGCTCCAAACTTATCACACTGGGCCTTCATATGGTTAATCCATCTCATAAACTCCTGGTCATCCCAGTATTTATCAGAGTCTTCACCCCAGGGATTCCGCGAAGCATAATACCACTGCCCGCCAATATTACCTGTCTTTTCATAGACAGTTACATCATGACCCTTTTCAGCGGCAATACGTGCTGCCTGAAGTCCAGCAATACCAGCGCCAGCAATTATTATCTTTCTTTTTTCCTCTGCTTTAGGAAAGCCGTAGTAGCCCCATTCACGCTCGCCTTCATGGCTGCAGGAGGGACGAACCGTGCATGTAACCGGAGCATCACGGAAAAGCCTGGCCAGGCAGACCTGACAAGCTATACAGGGAGTAATATCCTCTTGTCGGTCCCACATAATTTTATTAGGCAAGGCTGGGTCTGCAATCTGAGGACGGCACATCTCCCAAATATCAAGCTTGCCTTCAGCAATTGCCTTCTCAGGAATCTCGGGGACGAAGAGCCTATATGCCATGCTGACAGGTATTTTAATAGCATTTTTTGTCCGTTCTGCCACATAGAGCCATTTACCCATAGGGATATCTCTGGAAATGACCGAACCCAACGACTCCTGCCAACCCACTGTCACACTTAAATAATCACAACCAGCTGCCTCGGCAATTTTTAGCGACTCCAAGCTCTCATCTTCAGTATTTCCTTCCACCTCATCCAGCAACTCCCAGCCGCAGAGACGGATGCCAACTGCAATATCAGGGCCAACTTCTTCGCGAATACCCTCGATAATTTTCCTCATAAATGTGCAACGACCGTTGATGTCACCCCCGTATTCATCACTCCTCCAATTAGTATACTTGGAGATGAAGTTAGATATAAGGTAGCCTACAATGCCGGAGATCTCAATTATGTCATAACCTGCTTCAACAGCCCTTCGAGCGCCGTTTATGTGCTCTTTAATACATTCTTCAACTTCGGGTATACTCATCTTCTTCTGTGGGCGGAACCGCCGCAGCCTTTGTCTTATCGCTGAGGGCCCTACTGTATAGGGAAGATTTATCCCTCCAACCCGGCCGCAGTGCATCAATTGAAGACAGGCCAGTGTTTCACCCTTATGGATGATATCTGCCATCTTCTTCAAACCAGGTATAAACTTGTCATCCCAGATTCCCATCATGCCAGCATACCCTTGCCCCTCACCTCTCGGATCAGTGTAGGCTCCTTGAGTCGTTACAATCCCTGAGCCTCCTCGAGCGTGTGCCTCTATATATGCAAGCTCCTTCTCAGAGACAAAACCATCACTATAATTGTAGTTTGTCTCCGTTGAGGCATACTTGATCCGGTTCTTTGCCCACACCTTTCCTATCTGAATCGGACTAAATATATTTGGGTATTTTTTCTCGCCAGGTAACATATTCTTCTCCTTCCAAAGATCTCGGTTAAATCACCAGTGAGCCCTCTCTTCATCTGTTAATCTAAGAATAATCTGACTCTTCATAATATGCTAGAAAGATTATAAAAAAAAATACTAATTTGCAAGAAGAAGGGGGAAGAAGGGGTTGTGTCTCAAATACAAATGTCAAATGTTGAGACGCGACCCCTTTCTCCCGACCCTTTCTCCTTTTTCCAACTCTTGACCCAGCCTGTGTATTTTCGTAAACTTTGGCAGACGATTGTGAAGGAGAAAAAGTCTTGAGACCCCAAATTGTGCTCAGTGTGGAGCAAGCTCTAACCATGACCTATGCAACGCTGCGCTTCATTCATCTGGGCTGGCGTGTTATCAAAATTGAGCCGACACCTGTTCCAGGACAAAAATCTAAGGGTGATCCTAACCGTTATATCGGCCGGCAGGTAGCCGGTGAAGATCGACACAGCTATTTTGTGGCTCCTAATGTTGGCAAGGAAGCCATAACAATCGACCTGAAACAGGCGGAGGGACAGGCTCTTTTAAAGCAACTTATTAAAGAGCTTGAAGTGGATATCTTTTGCACAAACACCATGCCGGCACGCCACAAACGCCTTGGCATCAACTATAAAACCCTTTCCCAGGAGAAAGAAGACCTTATCTGGTGCTGCATCTCCGCCATGGGATTAGCGTTTCCCGATGTCCCAGGGTATGACCCGGTGATGCAGGCACTATGCGGATATATGGACCTCACCGGACACTCCGATGGCCCACCCCTGCAATGCGGACCGCCTTTAGTAGACTTAAAGGCAGGGGACGAGGCATTTATCCAGATCATCCTGGCTCTGATGGAACGTAACGAAACCGGCAAGGGAAAGCAGATCGACATCTCCATGGCTCAAACGGCTGTTTCCTGGTTACACACCTTCCTTCCTATGCTGGATATGGGCAGCCCTCCCTCCGAACTTAAACGGTCAGGCAACGAGCACCGCCAGTTCATCCCGGTTAACGCCTATAGAACTAAAGATGGTTTTATCTATATAGCTATTGGAAGTGATGCACAATGGAGCCGGATCATAAAAAAATCCATATTTGCTTCCCTAAACCAGGCACGCTTTGCCACAAACGAAGGACGCAGGAAGGACAAAACAGAGCTCCACTCTGCCATCGAAGTGATAACCCAAAAGTTTCCCTCTTCTAAGGTTTCTGAAGTGCTGGCTGAAGCCGCGATACCCCATTCTCCAATCACTCCTATTGAAGAGGTATCAAACCTGCCTTTTGTCACCTCTTCAGCCCTAAAAACCACTACACCTGATGGTCAAACCGTCCGCCTTCCTCCCCCCTCGGTTCGCACAGATTATCTTGAACAAAAAAAAGCAACTCTCCCGTTTGCTCCTGCTTATGGTGAACACACTGATACTATTCTCAGTGAAATAGGCTTATCCCCTTCTGAGATAGCCTCACTCAGAGAACGAAAAATAGTGGCATGAAACGTTTTAATTATTATAAGCCGCGGTCCTTAGATGAAGCTTGGGAGCTGAAAGAAAAGATCCCTGATGCCTTATTTATAGCTGGCGGGACAGACATACTGGTGGGAATCAAAAACGGCGAACTTTATCCTCCATCACTGATTTCTCTCCGGTCCATCCCCGAGCTTAATAGCATTAAGATTAATGGAGGCGCTTATATAGGAGCGCTGACTACTATCAGCGATTTAATCCATCATCCTGCACTGTATGACATATATCCTGTACTGGTGGAAGCGGCAAAAAGATTGGGAAGCGTTCAGATCCGTAATGTTGCTACTATCGGAGGAAATCTCTGCAATTGTTCACCCTGTGCTGACATGGCTCTTCCACTGCTTGTATTGGATGCTAAAGTCAGGCTTCAAACTGCAAAAAAAAGCCGTGAAATCCCAATTGACGAATTTTTTAAGGGGCCTGGCGAGACAAACCTTACTCCGAATGAAATCCTGACAGGTATTATATTGGAGTCTCCACGTAAAAGCGCTAAAGCAATATTCCTGAAGAAGGGCCGTGTAAAAATGGATCTGGCCACAGCAAGTCTTGCTGCGCTCCTGGAGATGGAAGGAGAAAAGTGCCTAAAGGCTCGCCTTGCAGCCGGATCAGCAGCTCCGGTGCCGCTTCGTCTTTTTAAAGTGGAAGCACAACTTGAAGGAGCTACTATTACCGATAAGCTGGTGGCAGAGGCCCAACAGCTGGCGGCAGAAAGCGTGTCTCCCATAACCGATATCCGCGCCACAAAGGAATACCGTCGGCAAATTGTGAGTGTATTGGTGAAGCGTGCACTAAAGAATATCCTGGGATGGAGCCAGGCATGAAAAAAGAAATCTCTTTTACTCTCAACGGCTCAGAAGTTAGTGTTACAATTGATGAACATCTATGTCTTATTGATGTCCTGCGAGGTCCTCTGGGACAGACTGGAACTAATGAGGGCTGTAGAGAGGGGGAATGTGGAGCCTGCACGGTCATCGTCGATGGCAGAGCCGTTAACTCCTGCCTTTATCCGGCTCTTGAAGTCGAGGGCAAGAACGTTACAACCATTGAGGGACTCCAAGAGCCAAATCAAAAGCTGTCTATCATCCAGCAAGCTTTTGTCGATCACGGAGCAATTCAATGCGGATTTTGTACCCCTGGAATGATTATGTCGGCAAAAGCCTTGCTTGATACAAACCAAAACCCAACTGAAGACGAAATCCGGGACGTTTTACTGGGCAACCTCTGCCGCTGCACCGGTTACGTGCAGATCGTCGAAGCAGTAAAACAGGCAGTTGTCCAGCTTAAAAACAAAAAATGACAAATTTTCATTATATCGGAAAAGAAGCGTCCAGGCCCGATGGCCCTGATAAGGCTGCAGGGAAAGCTTTATACATTCAGGACCTCCAGCGTCCAGGTATGTTATACGGAAAAATCAAGTTCAGCGACTTCCCTCATGCCAGGATTAAGCATATCGATACCTCCAAGGCCGAACGGCTTACTGGCGTAAGAGCAGTAATTACTGCATTTAACACACCTGAAATTCGTTTAGGATTCATGCGAGATAATTTCGCCCTGAAAAAAGATAAAGTTCGCCAGTATAGGGACGAAATTGTTGCGGTTGCTGCTATCGATCCCGAAATAGCTGCAGAGGCCACCGAGTTAATTAAAGTTGAGTACGAACCTTTGCCTGGCCTATTTTCTCCCCATGAGGCAATGAAGGAAGGAGCGCCTCTTGTTCATGAGACGGATCCTCAGGGAAACTCAAGAACCGATAATCTGGTCCCGCTGCAATTCCATCACGAGTCCGGCGATTTAGAAGCCGGAAAGCGTGCAGCAAAACATGTTGTTGAAGGAACGTTCACGACCCCGATGGTCCAGCAATGTTGCATGGGAACTGCAGGATGCATCGCCGAGCTCGACATGAACAGTAACCTCACAATATGGGCTAAGACTCAGATTCCATTTTTGGCCCAGCGTGATTTTAACCGTGCTCTCTCTGATATGGGATTGGCAGGGAAAAACGCCCGGGTCATAGTACCCACTCTAGGGGGAAGCTTCGGATCTGGCCTTGACACCCATTGTTATGAATATATCGCCATCCTGCTGGCTTTCCGAACGGGCTACCCGGTGAAAATCGTCTATACCCGGGCTGAAGAGTTCGCCAATCTCTCCCCCCGACAGTCATCTACTACTAAAATCATCCAGGGCTGTGACCAAAACGGCAAGCTTACTTTCCGCCATGTCGAGGTACTCCAAGATAATGGTGCTTACACTTCCTGGGGAGCAACATATCCATCAGTAATGATGATGCCTGCAACATCTCTCTACCGCATCTCTAATGTCTACTTTAACGCCCAATTGGTCTACACAAATAACACTTACTGCCAGGCCATGCGTGGCTACGGCAATCCCGAGTTTACCTGGGCCCTGGAAAGCAACATGGACAAACTGGCCGAAGAAGCCAGGATAGATCCCTTCGACTTCCGGATGCTAAACAGTAACAAACCTAATGAGACTACTCCCATGGGATTAAAAATCAGCACTTGTGGACTTAAGGAATGTTTGGAAACCGTCGCCCAAAAGCTGAACTGGAAGAAAAGGCATAAAAAAGGCAAACACCGTGGGAAGGGTTTGGCTTCTTTAATTCACGTGGGCGGTGGAGCACGAATTTATCGATCAGATGCAAGCGGCCTGATTTTAAAGCTGGATGATTTCGGCAATGTGAATGTTTATCACGGGGGCGTAGAAATGGGTCAGGGATTACATTCTGTCCTGACCTTGGCGGTTGCCGAAGCTCTCGGCGTTAGCTCTGAGAAGGTGCTCATTAACCCTACAGATACTGGAACCTGCCCCTGGGATGTTGGAACCCACGCAAGCCGCGGCGCATTTATGGCATGTAATGCAGCTATTCTTGCAGCCAATAAGCTACGCGATAAAATATTCGGTCTGGCAGAGGTTTTTTATCCACAAGAAGTCGAAAAAAACCTCAAGAAACTCAAAAAGAAAAACCCAAACTATAAGCCACCGGACTTCGACGTTATAAAGGCAGCCAGGCGGGAAAACTTCGAACTACAAGATGGATTTATCTTTATCAAAGATGGACCCCAGGAATCATGGTTGCGTCTCGAACTTGCCAGGCTTCTTCGAGCTATCCATTTTCGCAATCAAGGTCAGATGCTGACCACTGAAGTTTTTTATGATCCCCCAAATGAACTTCCTGACTTTAAAAAGGGGTTTGGAAATATCTCTGCTACTTATGCCTTCGGAACCCAGGGGGCAGAAGTAGAAGTGGACACAGAGACCGGAGAAGTCAAGATCCTCAAAATGGTCGCTGCCCACGATGTGGGTAAAGTTTTGAATCCCCAGGCACTTAAAGGCCAGATGTACGGTGCGCTTGCCCAGGGAATTGGTTACGCTTTTTACGAAGAGCTTCTTTCTCAACAGGGGAAGATCCTGAACCCGAATTTCCGGGATTACAAGATTCCCAGAGTCTATGAAATGGACTTTCCAATCGAACTTGAGTTCATTGAGAGCAATGACAGATTCGGTCCCTTTGGTGCTAAGGGAGTTGCCGAGCCCGGTCTGGTTCCCACTGCTCCGGCTATTGCCAATGCCATTTATGATGCCATTGGTGTCCGGATTCATGATCTCCCCATCACCCCGGATAAAGTACTGGCAGCATTAAAAAAACTCAAGTAAATTGGGAACTGTCCCCATTTTATGCAATTTACTTATTTTACATCTACTTTAATTACTACTGCGGCTGCCGTGTCGCCGGCTGCACATCCATCAAAAAGGCCATATCCTCCTCCCAGAAGTACAAGTTCCTCTATCAATTCAATGATCAACCGTGCACCTGTAGGCCCTTGTGGATGCCCCCAGACAAGCGAACAACCATAATTATTCATGTCATTTAACTTGATCCCCATCTCTTTGCAGAAATATACATCATTTACCGCAAACGGAGTGTGAGTCTTAATTGCCTTAACATCTTTTATTCCAATTCCTGCGGAAGAAAGAGCTTTCCTGGCGGCCGGAACTATTGACATTGCCATAAAACCTTTTTTTGCTCTTGCCTCGGCATATGAGAGAATTTGTATTTCAACATTTGGGTCACGGCTAAGTTCTTTTGCCTTCTCTCGGGTAGCGACTATAATACTTGCATTTCCGTCTGCAGGGAATGTCTGTGTTCCAAAAGTTACTGTCCCATCTACAAGCGCAGGCCTCAGTCTTGCCAGCGCTTCAGCAGTTGTCGGAAATACCCCTTCATCTCCATTTACTGTAGCTAATACTTTCCGTCCGGATGAATCCTTGACATCATGCGGAACAACCATAAAACGGTGGAGAAAAGCACTATTATCTTTAAGCGCGTCCTGGTATTGATTATACCTCATAAGGGCAACTTCATCCTGTTCTTCCTTTGAAATGCCAGCTTCTTCAGCTACGTTTTCTGCAGTCTCAATCATTGCATTTTTTGCATATGGATCATTACCAAAATTGTCCCATACCCAGTCTTCCTTATCTCCTGTCCCTCCTATACCCAATGGGTTTGGATAATAAATATGGGGCCCGTTACTCGTCCGGTCGCAGGTTACAACAAGGATATTCTTTTTGTTACCAATCTCTATGTCTTCAGATGCAGCACTCACACATTTTGCCGAAGTCGCACATGCCTGACTGATCATAGGACCCGTTATTCCTGAAGCTCCAATCATTCCTGCCATCCACGGAGCCCCGTAAAAACTGCTTTTTTGCGGTATAGTCATCCCTAAAACTATTCCATCAAATATCTGCGGCGAGATTCTCCTTCCAGGGAAAGCTCCCTTACAAATCTCAGCCGCAAACTCCATTGAATGCAATTGAGCAAAACTTCCCTGCCACCGGCAAAAAGGTGTGCTCCAGTATCCGTCATAAGGAATAAATGCTCGTTTATATGACATCTTTACCTCCAGTTTCAAATTTTTGTTTCTTCACTTTTTTTTGAATTAAACATTAGCAAATTCAGCATTCCTCTTTGGGCCATATTTTATAAAGGTTTCCATCCCAATTCTCATATCTTTAGTTTTCAAGCACTCTCCCAAAGTTTTGGCTTCGTACTTGAGCCCCTCTTCAAGAGTCATTTTTGCACCTTCAAGAGTTGCCTTCTTCAGTAATTCATCGGTCTTGCGAGAAAGATGCCCGATATCAACTTCAGGAAGAGACTCAGGAATTTTTATAGGCTCTTTTTTTATTGGAGAAATGGTGACTTCACCAGAGATCACTTTTTTTGCCAAAGCAACACCTACCTCTTTGATATCTCCCTCTACCTCTTCATGTATTAATCCAATCTTTAAAGCCTCTGATGAAGATATGGGATTTCCTGTACGAAGAATAGGCCAGGCATTGGAGAGTCCCACAATTCGAGGAAGTCTCTGGCTCCCTCCAAATCCTGGAATTATACCGAGTTTGGGCTCTGGCTGGCCGGCTAAAACCTTTAATCCCTTTATTGCTATCCTTGCTGTACAGGCCATAGCAAGTTCATTCCCACCTCCAAAGGCGAGACCATTTAATGCGCAGATAACAGGTTTACCAAGGTTCTCAACTAGATTCAGCGTCTCCTGACCTTTAAGTGCAAAAAACTCTAATTCTTCAGGAGTCTTGATCCGAGCAATCTCATTAATATCAGCACCCGAAACAAAAGCCTTTACGCCAAAACCCGTAAGAACAGCACCCTTTATCTTGTTATCTTCTTTTATTTCAGTAAATATGGTCTCTAGCTGGTTCATAACCACAGGATTAAGAGCATTCAGTGTTTTTGGCCTTCGGATTGTGACAACAGCTACATCATCCTTGTCTTCTCTAAAAACCAAAGGTATATCCCATGGCTTTCCTGACTTAGCCTGTTTGACCAGCACATCAGGAATAACAAAGTCTGGACATTCTTTAGAATAAGCTTTTACAAGTTCGAGGGCTTTATCAACTCCGATCTTGTTCATCATTTGGAAAGGCGGATTCATGACAAGGGCATTCTCTACGCCCATTTCCAAATCTCCAATATTAACAATTCCAGACTCAAGAGTTTCACAAACAAGACCAAAAAAAGCCCCTCCTAACAAATTAGACACTACTTCGTAAGTTTTCGGTTTGTATTTAACTTCTTCGCCTATTTTAGGAGTATCCCACGGCTTTCCTATTGTTACCTGGTTATCCAGAATTCTAGGGGAGTGAAACCATGAGTTAATTTTATCGTGCATCTCCGTAAGACCGTGCTGTGTTATCGGGTTGCCTCCGGTCAGGTTCATTGCAGTAAAAGGACCTACTCCAAGCCCCAGCGCTCTTTGTGCCATAGCATCCACTTGTTTAACCGTTCCTACTCCCTTTTCAACTAAAAGGGCAGCAGCAAGAAAAATCCCCTCAAAAATAGGATCTATTGCATACCCAAAGCGACTTTTTACCTTAATGGGCGCCTTTCCTATTTGCTCATAGAATTTTTTTAAAAAATCAACTATATCTGATGATGAGTCTTTTCCTGGAACGATCTCAACAATAATACTTCGCTCTGCAGGGAAAAAGTAATGGATGACAAAGCCTCTCTCTTTGTTCTTAGTCTCTGCAAAAATGACTTCAGGTTCTATATGAGAAGAATTTGATGCAAAAATTGCTGTCTTTGGACAAATTTTCTCGAGTTCAGAGAAAATCTTTCTTTTTATTCCAATATCCTCTGTAGCTGCTTCAATCACTAGATCGACTCCACTTAGTTTTGAATAGTCTTTTGTCCATGATAGATTTTTAATCATTGAAGCTGCCTCTTCTTCCCGAAATGCTCTGGTTTTAACTCCCCGGCCCACTTTTCCCTTAACCCGTGCTTCTCCTAATTTGAGTGCTTTTTCATCTATGTCAACAACAATAACTGGAATCCCATGTTTATGTAACACCTTACTGAAGTATAGAGCAATATCAGGTCCAATATTGCCGGAACCAACAACTCCAATCTTACTTATTTTTCGTCCAGAAATTTCCAATGCCATAATATTTCTCCTTAGAGTTAGTTTTTATTTATTTTAATATTTATATCCGATTCGTTTCTAAATAGAATAACCCACGCTAGAATAATCCAGGATTTCTCTATTTATTCTTTAGCAGCTTCCCTTCTTTAAAGCCTGCTTCAAACGCTTTCAAATTTATCCCGAGGTCTTTCTTTCTGCTCACTAATTGTAAAACATATTTCAGGTCCTCGTATTTAAAGGGAACTAATCCTGTTCCAACAGAAAATCCTATAAGTACAATATTCGCAGCCAAAACCGAACCAATCTTTGTTGCAGCCTTCCCTGCATCACACACCTTAAAAGTTATTTTTCTTTCCTTCAGGTATTTCAGGATCTTTTTGTCAAATCGATCCTTGCTCTCAAGATTAACAAAACATAAACCTCCTCTTCTCAAGAAGTTCAGGTTTCTGTAAGTTTCATTCTCTTCAAAAGAATAGAGAATATTTGCAGTACCTGTTCTAACTATTGGACTCTGAAACTTGCCAAGCTTTAGATGAGCAATAACCGAGCCTCCTCGTTGACTCATGCCGTGGGTTTCAGATCCCAAAATATCCAGACCTAGCCTCAATCCCAGCTCAGAAATTATCTTTGAAGAAAACAATATTCCCTGTCCACCTACTCCGGCTAATATAATCTGTAGTTTCATAGCTAATCTCCCACCGGAATGATAGCTCCTCTTGGACATGCATTTAAACATACACCGCAGTCCACGCAAAACATTCTATCTATCTCGACACGGTTTTCCTCTTCATTTAGAAGAAGCGCAGGGCATTCAAAAAAATCGATACAGTACATACAGCCATTACAATCCTCGGTTATCTCTACTTTAACAGGATTATCCTTAAGCACCTCGGGGTATGAGATAATGCAGGGATGTTTTGCTATTATAACTGCTATCCCTCCATCGCTTTTCTGAGTGTATTCTCTTGCCTTTTTTAAAAGTTTTATTAAATTTTTCACATCATAGGGATCTATGGTCTTAATCCATTTTACCCCGCATCCCTTAATTAATTCCTTCAGAGGAATTTTATTGCCCTCACTTCCATCAGCCCTTATTCCTAAACCCGGAGTAGGCTGCATTCCTGTCATTGCGGTTATTTCATTGTCCAGGATGACTAAAATAAATCTTGTTTTGTTGTAAACAGCATTTATAAGTGAAGCTGTGCCTGCATGATAAAAAGTAGAGTCCCCCATAGTCGCGACTATAGGAATGTCGTTTTTATCCTGAAAATAAGCTTGATAAAATCCGCTGGCAAACGTAATTCCAGCTCCCATGTCCAGAACAGTATCCACTGCTTTAAGATTGAGCCCGAGGGTATAACAACCTATATCGCTGGGATAGATAGCTTTTGGAAGTGCCTTTTTAATCGCAAAAAATACTCCCCTTTCAGGACAGCCGGCACACAAAGTAGGCTTCCGGACATTAAGATTTAGGCTTTCGACAAGCCTTTTTAGCTTAGTATCTATGATCTTTTTCAAATTTGTTATTCCATGTTCTTTTAAAACACCTGCCAGGATATTGTAAATTACATCAGGAGCAAGTTCTCCCTGTAACGGAATATGGCCGGTTAGTCTCCCGAGCACTTTACTTTTATTTATAATTTGAGACTCAATAACAGAATCAGTCTCCTCAATGACTAAAACTTTTTTCTGCCTTTTAATGAACTCTGCTACTCTTTTTTGTGGAAGTGGATAAGGAGTTCCGATTTTTAAGACATTGACAACCTTTTCTAATTTTAGTTCCTCCAGAATATCCAAAAGAACAACATAGCTCACGCTGCATGTAATGATTCCAAATGACACACCTGGGCGATTTCCTATCTCATAGTTCCATTTAGTGTCATTTTCAAATCTTTCTTGAATTTTTTTGAGGGTCTCATTTAATTTTTTATGAAGAAAGAACCGGTATTTTGGAGTAGCAGCCCACCGCTCCGGGTCTCTTTTAAAATTTGCCGGTCGGTCAAGCACTTTAACAGGCATGAGTTTCACATTCTGTTTGGCATGCGAGACTCTAATTGTAGGACGTAAAATTACAGGGATTTGAAATGTTTCTGAAAGTTCAAAGGCTTCTTTCACCATTTCCTTTGCTTCTTGAGGAGTTGAGGGATCGTATACAGGTACTTTTGCAAACATAGCAAAAAAACGGGAATCTTGTTCGGTTTGCGAGCTAAGTGGTCCCGGGTCATCACAGCTAACTAAAACAAGTCCTCCAATAACACCAGTATAAGCTGAACTCATAAGAGAATCAGAGGCGACATTTAGCCCTACCTGTTTCATAGCAACTGCTGCCCTCTTCCCTGTCAAACTTGCTGCCAGGGCATTATCAAATGCAACCTTTTCATTTGTTGACCATTCAATGTAAGTATCCAAGCCTAACTCTCTTTTAAATTGCACTGCTGCAGGAACAATCTCAGAACTGGGTGTTCCAGGATAGGAAGTAATGACATGACATCCTGCTTCAATAATTCCTCTCGCAATGGCAGCGTTTCCCAGCAATATTCTTGTTTCCTTTTCCTTGGCCATTTTTCTAATCTTAGATCTGTCCCAAAGTTAGTTGATTATACATAAAAGTGTACTACTACAAGAAATATAGAAAATCCCTCCCTTTGTATTGAACATACTTATCAGAAGACAATCAGTTGACTTATACATACTTTAAAACAAAGTCGCTTATTTAATAGTAGTAAGCCATCAGGTGATTCTTTTCATGAATGTTCAGGTTTTTCTCTTTAATCCTTATAGACTTGTTTAAATGCTTCAATAAATCTCCTGTTTTGTTCAGGAGTTCCTATTGTTACCCGTAAAAATGTGGGTTTCCCATACATTGTCAAAGGTCTCACGATAACACTTCTTCTCTGTAGTTCCTCAAATATTCTTTTTGCGTCTTTTTTTACATCAATAGTCACAAAATTAGTCTCAGATGGTATATAAAACACAGACATCATTTCGAAATTCTCGTACAAGTACTTTTTCCCAGATTTATTCATCTTTTTGGTTCTCTCTATAAACGTTTTATCCTTTAAAGCTGCGACTGCGCCAATCTGGGCAAACCTGTTAACAGAGAATGGAGGACTTACTCTGTTGATTGCAATGATAAATTCTTCTTTAGCTGCGCAATATCCGACGCGAAAGCCGGCTAAACCATACATTTTGGAAAATGTTCGCAGGACTATTACATTTCTTCCTTCTTCAATAAATCTAAGTGTATCTGGGAAATTCTTATTATTAACGTATTCATAATATGCCTCGTCAAATACCACGATAATATCTTCTGGGACTTTTTCCATAAAATTTGAAAATTCTTGCTGGGTTATCATTGTGCCAATCGGGTTCATCGGATTGTCAAAATAAACAATTTTTGTATCACTCGTAATTTTTCTCAAGACAGTATTTAGGTCATGTCGGTATTCTTTTAATGGTACTTCTATCAATTTGTTATCCATGACCTGGGCGACCATTTTAGCCATGATAAAAGAGGATTCACTCATTATGAACGTTTCTCCGGGATTCAAAAAAGCAACACCTATAAGGTAGATCAATTCTGTTGTACCGTTCCCAACGCCCAGATTTTTGGAGGGCACTCCTAGATGTTCAGCTATTTTCTCTTTTAAATAATAACACCTATTATCAGGATAGAGATTGCCATTTTCCAGAGATTTTTTTATTGCATTGATTGCAAGAGGTGAAGGACCCAGAGGATTCTCATTTGAGGCAAGTTTACTAAACTCTCCCTCTATGGCAAGTTCTCGCTTGAGAACTTCTACTGGCATCCCTGGTTCATATTGTTCTATTCTTGAGACGTTATCCCTGATTAATTTTTTCATTATGTCAGAGTCACTAATGCATCAACTGTTTTTTATCTGTTTTTACGACTGATTAATGTATAAATAGCAAATCTTTACACTTTATTATTTTAAAAAACTCGCACGAATTATGCCAGAATTGCTTCAAAATTGCGAGAATAAATTACTCAATGTAAGTATCTTTTTTACCGTGATGAAGGATGGATCAATCACATTATAAGGGTATTTGGGGATGGATGAAGCGACTTTAAAGATTTAGCCTTCCTGAATCGCTACTTGAGGGAATCCGGCGTAGCCGGACACCGAGTATGTTTGAGCGCAGCGAGTTACGCAGGTGCCGAAAAGAGCGATGAAGGAATGGCGTTAAAAATCTGAACGGAAGCTCAGACATTCCCAAATACCCTTATTAATCTATCATGGAAAAAAAGATGCTTCTTTACTCAATCTCTGGCAGAGATTTTTTCGGGTGTTCCCTATTAGCCCAGGGGTAAGCCTTCACAGCACACTTTATAATGCTAATAATTAAAACTTACGGAGAATCCTTCCCGATCCATAATTTTTGGGAGAATCTCAGCTCTTTATAAATTTTTGACATCAAATTTTTCCTGTGTTATAAGTTTTTTACTAGAAACTGGAGAGAAAAAATAGAGGTTCGAGGAAATTATAAACCCCAAAAAAAAGTAAATTGCAATTCTCAAAAACCAGAAATATAAACATTCTGAATACATTAAAAATCTTATTAGGCTGGAGGTCACAGATGATAAAACAAATTAGCCATCTGGGAGTAGCTGTAAAGAATCTTGAAAAGGCCAGAGAATTTTACCGCTCGGCTCTTGGGCTAGAATCATCAGAGCCCATAATAGGTGAAAATGGTACAATTAAAGTGAGTATGGTCAAGGTTGGCAATATTCTAATTGAACTCCTTCAGCCTGTTGGTAATGAAGGAGTTATGGCAAAATTCCTGGAAAAACGTGGCGAGGGTTTTCACCACATCTGTTATGAAGTAAAAAATATCAACACAGAAATTGCTTCGCTTAAAGCAGCTGGAATAGAGGTTCTCGGTGAGCCAAAACCAGGCGCCGAGGGAAAAAGTGTTTTCTTTCATCCTCGAAGGACCCATGGAGTTTTGACTGAATTAGTAGAAAAGAAAAAATGAAGACAACGGTAAAAATAATCTGAATTTCTGGAGGGTAAAAATGGACTTCGAACTTACCGAAGAACAAATAATGTCTCGGGATATGGCTCGAAAATTTGCCGAGCAGGAGATTTTGCCAACACTCAAGGAAAATGAACGCCAGGAAATATTCGACCCTGGTATTATAAAAAAAATGGCAACAAAAGAGCTTTTAGCCCCACATATACCTCAGGAGTATGGGGGATTAGGACTTGATTATGTTACCTCAGCCATTATCTGGGAATCACTTTGCCGGGCTAGCCTTGCTGTAACCCAGGCTGCGGTTAGCGGTCCCATCCAGCCTGCAACCAACCTTCTGGATGCTGGTACTGAGGAGCAGAAAAAGAAATACCTGCCCCTAGTGTGTAAGGGTGATTTAATAATGTCCGGGGCTGTTGTTGAACCCAATGCTGGCAGCGATTCGTCTATGATTGAGACCACTGCTATTCGCAGCAATAATTTTTGGGTCATCAACGGAACTAAAATGTTTATTACAAACGGCGAAATAGCTGATATCGTCTTATTTATTGCTCAAACCGATAAAAGTAAAGGTCTTAAGGGTTTGACCAGCTTTATTGTTGAAAGAGACACACCGGGCTTTTCCAGCACACCCATGAAGGGAAAAATAAGCTGGAGAGGTGGCAGTGAAGGAACTTTACAATTCACTGATATGGAATTGCCTCTGGAGAACCAGGTTGGCGAGATTGGAACTGCGTTAAGAGATGCCTTGCGAGGTATTGATACTGCACGTCTGTTTTTAGCCTCTGGTTGTGTTGGCTTGGCCCAGAGCTGCCTTGAGTCCTGTATAAAGTATGCCAAGGAGAGGGTCCAGTTTGGAAAACCTATAGGCGGTTTTCAGTTGATACAGGAAATAATTGCTGAGATGGCAACAAGGACTGAAGCATCCAGATGGCTTACTTATCGTGCCGCGGACCTTAAGAGCCGTGGTGTCCGCCACATTAAAGAAATGTCTTACGCCAAGTATTTTGCTGCTGAAACTGCTCTCTGGGTTGCATCACAGGCGGTTAAGATTCATGGCTCCTTTGGCACTTTTGATGACTATCCGGTAGGCCACCATTACCAAGATGCGATCACAGCAACCATACTTGGTGGTACAGCACAAATGCACCAGCTGACTATTGGACAACAACTTTTAGAAATAGCTGCTTTCAGATAGAAGTTAAGATTGGGACAGACTAAAAAGAAACAAGCTTTTTAAAGTCAGAAAAACGATCTTCTACATCTTGTTGTGTCAAAGACTTAAAACGTTCAATCCCAAAATCTTCTATGACATAAGAGGCCAGGACGCTTCCATAAACAGAAGCTTTACGAATTTCGTTCTTATCGTCTATGGCTCTAACTTTATCCAGATAGCCAAGAAAACCTCCAGCAAAACTGTCTCCGGCACCAGTCGGATCAACAACCTCTTTACAGGGATAAGCCAAAACGCCAAAAACAAAATCCTCTCCTAAAACCAAAGCTCCGTGTTCTCCCTTTTTGATCACAACAAGAGAAGGCCCTCTTTCAAGAATATTATTTCCAGCTTTAATCAGATTCGTTTCTTTGGTCAGCATTCTAACTTCTTCATCATTGGCAAAATATATATTAACTTTCTCTAAAACCCTTAAGAGCGAGTCAGGCTTGGTGTTTATCCATAGATTCATAGTATCCATAGCTACTAGCTTTGGCTTCTGAACCTGAGCAAGAATATCATCCTGAAGGTCAGGATCGATATTTGCCAGAAAAACAATATCAGCCTGCCTGTAGTCTGGAGGAAGTAAGGGCTTAAAATCCTGAAACACATTTAATTCTGTTCTAATTGTCGACCTTTGATTGGGGTCATCGCCGTAGCGTGCCTCCCAGTGGAAAGTCTTCCCCGGGCGAATCTCAAGTCCACGAATATCGATTCTTCTGTTCTTGAAAAATTCGATTGTCTCCTTTGGAAAATCCTCACCTACAACAGCCACAATCTTGGGCTGGGTAAAAAAACTTGCAGACAAAGAACAATAAGTCCCTGATCCTCCAACAATCTTTTCTCTTCTGCCATAGGGGGTTTCAATTGTATCAAAAGCCACTGAGCCGACAATAATTAAACTCATTTGATTATTCAGCCACATGAAATTATTTTACATATTTTGCAAAAATGATCTGAAGCTTCTCTTTTATCTCTTCAGGGATAACATCGGATTGAGTAACAATACAATCCTTGAGGGCCTCAGCACAGTCACACTGGCCGCTTCTTTTGGGCGGAAGTGCTGTAACAGTCTTTTTTATAATGGCTTTGGCGTTGTGAATGTTCTTGCGTAAATTCTCCAGGATTATCTCTACTGATACCGGTTCCTCAACTTCATGCCAGACATCATAATCACTGACCAAATTCATGTTGCTATAACATATTTCTGCTTCCCGGCATAACTTTGCCTCTGTGGCACTTGTCATACCGATAACATCGCAATCCCAGGAGCGATAGATGCGGGACTCAGCTTTAGTTGAAAAAGCAGGCCCCTCAATACAGATATATGTTCCACCCTGATGGACTTTTAATCCAAGCTCTTTTCCCGCTTCATACAGAACTGTGGAAAGCTCAACACAGACAGGCTGTGCAAAACTGATATGGACCGCAATTCCTTCACAAAAAAACGAGTTGTTCCGCCGTGTTCTGTCAAAGAATTGGTCGCTAAAAACTATATCTCCGGGTTTTATCTCTTCTTTTAATGAACCTACAGCACTTACAGAAATGATTCTCTCTACACCGAGTTTTTTAAAGCCATAGATATTTGCCCGGTAATTTATCTCTGAGGGAAGTATTTGATGTCCCCTTCCGTGGCGGCTGAGAAAGGCAACTCTCTTTCCTTCTAAAGTACCAATAATAAAGTTATCGGAGGTCTTGCCAAAAGGAGTTTCAATTTTGGCTTCCTCAATATGTTCGATTCCCTCAATTTCATAAAATTCTGTCCCCCCAAGGATTCCTATTTCCACACGCGGAAGATCTTCTTTGTTCTTTACAGCCATCTTTCTTCTTTTGTCAAATTATTGATATATAATTTATGAGGTAACAAGTCAAGCAAAGGCAGGCAAGGCAGTGAGTTGCCGTGGTTATTAGTCCCTCTGTTTTGTATCCATTATGTTTTGATTTTTCAACCAGAAAAGATTATTCTATGAAGCACAAGGAAAAAACATGGCTGTAAAGCTAGAAACTGGACCGCTCATCGAAATTCTCCGTAATACAAGCCGTGTGGCAGTCTCCACTGGATCCGGAATCTCAGCCGAATCCGGAATTCCAACTTTCCGTGGCAAGGACGGCCTATGGAAAAAGTTCCGCCCTGAAGAACTGGCTACTCCTACAGCTTTTAGTAAAAATCCCAAGCTTGTCTGGGAATGGTATGACTGGCGAAGGGGAATAATTGCCCAGAAGAAACCCAATCCTGGACATAAAGTCCTTGCCGAATGGGAGAAAAATTTCCCACAATTCTCCCTTATCACCCAAAACATCGATGGCTTCCACCAGAAAGCTGGGTCAAAAAACATTTTAGAGCTTCATGGAAATATCTGGAAGCTGAGATGCATAAACGAGGACATTATAACGGAAAATTACGACGCTCCCTTAAAAGAGATCCCTCCTCTTTGCCCGGATTGTGGAGCCCTTCTCAGACCCCACGTTGTCTGGTTCGGAGAATCCCTCTCCTCTACTATTCTTCAAAAGGCTTTTCTTTTAAGCTCTCAGTGTGAAGTTATGTTTGTCATCGGCACTTCAGCAGTGGTCCAGCCAGCAGCCTCACTTCCTCTTGCAGCAGCTCAAGCCGGCGCAAAGATTGTAGAAATTAATCCTGATCCAACTCCTCTTACATCTTACTCCGATTTTTCTTTTAGAGGAAAAGCAGGAGAAATCTTGCCTTTAATCGATGGAGAATTAAAAATAATATCTAGGTCATTAAGGAAAAATAAAAGATGAAATATATTTACTTTGATGCCTCAGCCGGCCTGAGTGGAGACATGATCTTAGGGGCTCTCCTTGATCTAGGCGTCTCCCCTTCTCTCTTTAAGAAAAAAATGGCTGAACTTAAGCTCCCTGTAGATATTCAAATCAAGGAGACAAAAAGAGCTTCCCTTCGAGGATTAAAAGTGGATGTTACAGTTAAGACTAAAAAGATTTCCCCACGCAAATGGACTGATGTTGATGCACTAATCAAAAAAACTCGTTTTTCTTCCACAGTAAAAAAGATGACATCAGCTATTTTTAAGAAGCTTTTTGAAGCTGAAGCCCGGGTTCACGGACACAAATTTCACGAGGCGCATCTCCATGAAGCTGGAGCCGATGATGCAATTGTGGATATTTTAGGCAGTTGTTATCTGGCTGAAATCCTCAATATCAGCGAATTCTATTCCTCACCTTTAAATGTCGGACAGGGAAGAGTCAAAACAACTCACGGCAGCCTTCCCGTGCCTCCTCCAGCTGTGGCTGAACTTCTGAAAGGTATCCCCGTATATTCCCGCTGGATAAAAAAAGAGCTTGTCACTCCTACCGGTGCAGCTATTGTCTCAACTTTAGTAAAAAAATTTATTCCATTTCCTGAGATCTCTTATGAAAAGATCGGCTGTGGCGCAGGAGCCCAAAACTTCCGCAATTTTCCAAACATTCTGAGAGCTTTTTACGGAAACAAAAAGGAATTTAACGCCAATAAAAGAATTTATACTATAGAAACAAATATTGACGACTCTACTCCACAAGTTTTAGCCGCTTTTTTTGATAGAGCTTTTGATTTGGGAGCGCTGGACGTATTCCTGACACCTGTAATGATGAAAAAAAACAGGCTGGCAACAAAATTGACCGTCCTGGCTGAGATCGATAAAATAGACGCCATCACCAGTGCTATTTTTAAGGAAACAAGCTCAATAGGTATCCGGTACTATCCTGTAGAAAGACACGTTCTGGCGAGGGAAATCAAAAAAATCAACGTGCTTGGACAAGAAGTATCCATCAAGATATCCTCTTTTGAAGGAGAAGAAGTTAACATCCAGCCTGAATATTCAGATTGCTTAAAAGCGGCAAAAAAGAGCGGTGTTCCTGTTAAAAGAACTATTCAGCTTGCTTTAAAAGAATTTTATAAAAAAACAAAAAAATCTATATAAGGATAAAGAAAAACGAACCCTTCAGACCTTTGTAACTAAACCTGGCAATGCCTGCAAAAGATAAGGAGAAAAAAGTGGACCTCAAGAAGATTGAAAGAGGAGTCAAACTCATCTTAGAAGGAGTTAGTGAAGATCCCAAGCGCCCGGGGCTCAAAGAAACACCTCAAAGGGTAGCTCGCATGTTTTCTGAAATAATGGGAGGAATTAATGAAAATCCTGCCAAACAACTACGGGTTATTCAAGGTGAAAAGCATGATGAAATGGTTCTCATCAAAAACATCCCACTCTATTCAATGTGCGAACATCATCTCCTTCCCTTTGCTGGAGTAGCCCATATTGCTTATATCCCAAAAGGAGGAAGGATCGTCGGGCTGAGCAAAATTGCAAGAGTGGTCGATATCTTCTCACGGAGACTGCAAGTTCAGGAAAGATTGACCAAACAGATCGCCGACCTCATTATGGAACACCTTAAACCCCTTGGTGTTATGGTTGTCATCGAAGCCGAACACATGTGTATGTCGATGAGAGGGGCAAAAAAACCAAAATCTGTGACCGTCACTTCAGCCTTAAGAGGTTCTTTTCGGACTCACAGCGCAACACGATCAGAAGCCATGACCTTAATCAGAGGAGGAATGTTCGGTGGCAAAGAGGTCTGAGAAAACTTTTTATATTACAACTCCGATCTACTATGTCAACGACGTCCCTCATATCGGGCACGCGTATACAACTATCATTGCGGACGCTATAAGCCGCTTTAAGAAACTCTCAGGTCACAATGTCTTCTTCCTGACGGGAACGGATGAGCACGGACAGAAAGTCGAAAAAGCGGCAATTGAGAAAGATGTAAAGCCGATAGAACTGGCCGATCAGGTCGTTGAAAGGTTTAAGGAACTTTGGAAAGCTCTCAATATATCCTATGATTTTTTTATCCGTACTACCCAGCCCCTCCATGAAAAGGGCGTTCAAAAAATCTTTAAGAAATTAAAGGAAAAAGGTGATATTTATAAAGGAATTTACAAAGGGTGGTATTGTGTTTCTGATGAATACTTTCTGCCCGAAGATATTCCCCTGGAGAAAAATGGATATAAAATTTGTCCTGACTGTGGTAAACAAGCCGGGACTGTCTCTGAAGAGTGTTATTTTTTTAAACTCTCGGCCTATGAGAAACCTCTTCTTGATTTTTATGCTCAAAATCCCGAGTTTGTTTGTCCTCCAAGCCGGATGAATGAAGTTTTAAGTTTCGTAAAGCAGGGACTTAATGATTTAAGCATTACAAGAACTTCTGTCGAATGGGGAATCCCTGTACCGGATGACCCTGACCATACCATTTATGTCTGGTTCGACGCACTTCATAACTATCTGACAGGGATTGGCTACGACTGGGATATGAAGCTTTTTGAGAAATTCTGGCCAGCAACGGTCCATCTCATCGGAAAAGATATTCTCAGGTTTCACGCTATTTTCTGGCCTGCGTTTCTTCTGGCTGCGGATTTTCCTCTTCCCCAGTCAGTATTCGGCCACGGCTGGTGGCTCAAAGACGAAACTAAAATGTCCAAATCCAAGGGCAATGTCCTTGATCCCCATATTATCCTAGAGACCTTCGGAGCAGACCCTCTCCGCTATTTCCTGCTTCGGGAAATCCCTATCGGGCTTGATGGTAACTTCTCCCACGAAGGATTTATCCACCGCGTCAACTCTGACCTGGCCAATGATCTGGGAAATCTTGTCCAGCGTACACTGACCATGATACAAAGTTTTTTTAACGGAAAAATTGAAGAAACAGATAAGGAGGGAAAAGAGGACAAAAAACTCCGCCTGGAATTCGAAATCACCAAAAAAAAGACACTAAAATTCTATGAGGATTATGCTATAAACAAAGCTCTTGAAGAGATCTGGTCTTATATCAGCTCTGTCAACAAATATCTGGCAGTTAATGAACCCTGGAAATTGTCCAAGGACGAATCTAAAAGAAAAAAGCTTGGAAGAATTCTTTACCAGGCCTCAGCAGCTCTCAGGACTATAGCTTTTTTTCTTTTTCCAGTAATGCCTGAATCATCGGAAAAAATCTGGAACTTTCTCGGGGAAGAAAAGCCTATTGGAGAAGAATCATTCGGAGAATTAAAATTCGAAAATCTCAAGCTGGGCCAAATAATTAAAAAGCCTGAGCCTCTTTTCCCAAGAATTGCTCTAAAAGATTTTTTAAAGGAAGAAGAGAGCCGGGCCGCTCCAGCCAGAAAGGAGGAAAAAATGGAATATATATCTTTTGATGAATTTAAAAAAATGGACTTCAGAGTCGGAGAAATTTTAAGCGCAGAAAAAGTGGAAGGGACAACAAAACTTCTTAAACTTGAAGTTGATATCGGAGTCGAAAAACGGACCATGGTGGCTGGTGTAGCAGATGTTTACTCCCCAGAAGATTTGACGGGGAAAAAAGTTACTGTGATTGTCAACCTGAAGCCTGCTGTCATCCGAGGGATCGAATCTCAGGGTATGCTCCTGGCAGCTGAAATTGATGATAAAGCAACCATCTCTTTCTTTGATAAGGACGTTCCTACCGGAGCAAAAGTCAGATAGTTTATAATTTTAAAAAATATGGAGAGAAGAGATTTCTTAAATATTTGTGTCTGGAGTTTTGCTGGTTTAAATATCCATTTTTCTTCAAACAAGCTCAGCGCTTTCCCAGAGGACTTAAATAAAGACCAGGAAGAGACAGAAGTTCTTGTTAAAGTTCTGGGAACAGCCCAGGATGGCGGCCTTCCTCAGATAGGTTGTTACTGCAGGAATTGTATTCGCGCACGAGAAGACCATAGATTTTCTCGTTTAATCTCATCACTTGCTATCCTGGATTTAAAAGAAAATAAATATTTCATTCTGGATGCCACTCCTGATATTCGAGTTCAGTCACATATGGCTTTAAAGAGACTGGGTCTGGAACAGCATGGGAGAAAAAATTCTCCACATGCTATCATTCTTTCCCATGCTCATATCGGACATTACACGGGCCTGATGTTTTTTGGTTACGAGGCCATGTCCACTCATAAGCTTCCAGTCTACTGTTCTTCACGTTTGAGAGGTTTCTTAACAAAGAATGGCCCCTGGAGCCAGCTTGTCCGCCTGGAAAACATATCTCTTTTTACCCTCCCTTTTGAAAAGATTCTCTTTTTAACACCACGGATTTCCATCTCTTCTTTTTTGGTGCCTCATCGGGATGAATATTCCGATACACTCGGATTCATAATCGCAGGAAAGAAAAAGAAACTCCTCTATATACCGGATATCCAGAGCTGGGAAGCCTGGAACCGTTCGATTGAGGAAGAAACCAAAAAAGTTAATTACGCTCTCCTGGATGGAACTTTTTTTTGCTCTGAAGAGCTTCCGGGACACAATCTTACCAAGATAGGACATCCTTTTATCACAACAAGCCTAGAAACCCTGAAGGATGTTGCAAAAAAAGGAAAGACAAAGATCTATTTCACGCATTTAAACCATACTAACCTGGCTCTAGATCCAGAAGGGAAAGCCCTGAAGGAGATTAAAACAAAAGGCTTTAATTTGGCCTCTGATGGGATGGAATTCTTTCTCTAATACAGAATTACATTTAAAGATATTTTGCTAGGCGTGAGCGAGAAAAAGCACCTTCCCTGAGTATCTGCGGCTTTCTAGATGTGAGGTCAATCACAGTGGAGGGTAAAATTCCTCTGGTATCCCCACCATCAGCAATTAGGTCAATTTTTCCATAGAATAAATCTATAATTTCCCCGGGATTTTTGATTTCCTTTTCCCCTGTAATATTTGCACTAGTGGCTGTTATGGGAAAAGTTGCTTCGTTAACCAATTTTCTCAGCCATATGAGTGCAGGCAGACGAATTCCAATAGAATCTCTGGGTCCAAGCAGAGGTCTTGGCAGTATAGACGAAGCCTTTAAGACTAAGGTCAAAGGCCCTGGCCAGAACTCATCTGCCAGTTTCCAGAATAAGGATGGGATGTCTACAGTAATCTTCTTGACCATTGCCTTGTCAGAGATCAGAACGGAAAGAGGTTTTGATGGTTTTCTTTTTTTTAAGGAATATATCCTCTGGATAGCCTTTCCTGAAAAACAGCTAGCACCAAGTCCGTAAAAAGTATCTGTAGGATAGGCGATGATTCCCTCTTTCTGCAAAACTTTTGTAATTTTTCTTATCTTATCCAGTTCTACCCGCTCTGGATTTATTTTAATAATGTTTGTTTCAACAGCCATCTTTCTATCTATATTAAAATGCTAAGAATAAAGAGTAAAGAATAAAGAATTTGGAATCAGACTTCAAAAACTTTAAAAATTGGAATATTCACTTGTAGACAAAAAAAGAGCTTACCTATCTGAAATAAAGTTAATATAAAATATAGTTTTTGAAGTTTTAGAAGTCTAACCCTGTATTGTGATATAATCATTATTTGATTTATAAACATTAACTTATTAATAAAAAAGACACAAGAGAGGACAGTTGACCTTTTTTTGGCACAATATAAGCCCGAAATTCTTCTTAATCCTACTTGGCATAACTTTTGCATAGTGATTTAACGAGAGGAGAAAAAAAATGAAAAAAAGTCTGGTACTTTTATTAGGATTAATTTTTTTAATGCCAAGCCTTGCCTTCTCAGGCATTGTGACTTTTAAAATAGGATATTTTATCCCTCTAGCCAAAAGTGACCTCTGGACAGATGAATTCTACAACATGAGTTTTAGTGAGAACAGTTTCCACAACACTTACTTCGGATTCTCCTACGAATATTTTTTCACAAGGGAAATAAGTTTCGCTTTCTGCATTGATGGCTATAGTAAAAACAAATCCGGAATCTATAACGGCTATGTCGGTTATGAAGATGTTGATGCAAATTTATGGGCTTACCCGGACGATTATGTAGGAGATTTTGCCCCAAACCATAGCTTTAATATCTCTATAACTCCCGTCCAGTTTTCCTTAAAACTCACTCCTTTGGGAAGAAGGAATAAAATTATTCCCTATGTAGGAGGCGGAGTGGGTATTTACCTATGGAATGTAAGGCTAAGGGGGTATTTGATCGATTTCTCTGATGAATGGTTAGATACAGTTGAGGACGTTACAATATATCCGATCTACTCTGTAGATGCCAGGGAAGATAACAGAATATCAGTAGGATGGCATGCTTTTGGCGGGATTATGTTCCCTGTAGCTCGAAGAATGACCCTTGAAGTAGAATTCAAATATAACAATGTTAAGGGAGAACTTAAAGAAGGCTTCGAAGGTTTTGAACCTTTTGACCTCAGTGGATACCAGATTTCTTTAGGATTAAATTACTGGTTCTAGGGGCATACTCAGTATCCATCGTATGAGACTATATCTTCCAGATGTTTACGCCCTCGGTCTGGAGGTCTTTCAGCAGGATAGCCTAGGGGTGTCAAAGCCAATACTTTTACATCTTCAGGAATGTTTAGGATGGATTTGACTTCTTCTTCTTCAAAGGAACCTATCCAGCAGGTTCCTAAACCTTCTTCTTCTGCCTGCAGAATGAGATGTTCTAAAGCAATTGTAACATCCACAGGCCAAGATTTCATATAACGACCCATGCTGGAGTAACAATTTTCGGGAAAGCCACAAGCAACGACAATGATTGGCGCTATAGCTATAAAATACTGGCCTGCAGAGGCTTTAGCTAACTTTTCTTTTAACTCTTGATTCTGGACTAAAACAAACTTCCAGGGCTGGAGATTCTTTCCTGAAGGTGCAAGTCGGGCAGCCTCAAGCATCCGTTTAAAGACATCTTCAGGAATAGGATCACTCTTGTATTTTCTAATACTTCGCCTCTTTTGAATAATCTCTAAAACACTCATATTTCCTCTCCTTCTTGATTCTACGCACTTAGTCTGTATTTATCTATTAATGATAAACACCTTCTTGCTTCATGCTGTTTATTTCTTTTTTTAAAACCATTCGCTAAGATTTGATACTTCTTTACGAGTTCTTGCCGGACCAGTATTTTCTGTTCTTCGGTTAAGTCAAGATTTAACGCTTTCTCTAAAGCCTTAACCCTGAATCTGTCCATACCCCAGTATTTTTGTGAAAGCTGGTCAGAGTGTCCTCCCCGCTTGACGATCAAAGGTTTTGTCAGCAAGTGGATAGGATATTTTAAGGCAAGCCGAATGCCAAGATCATAATCTTCACAAGCTGGAAATTCTTCATCAAACTTTCCAATTTCCTCAAAAACTTCTCTTCTGAAAATGGCTGAAGAAAGGCTTAAAAGACAGAGAGGCAGAACTTTATCAAAGATCCAGCCAGAATATTTCTTGTGCTTTTTTTTAGGATTCACAAAAACTCCCCGTCTTATCCATATCTCCTCAGTATAACAGACCTTTGTATTGGGAAAGGCTTTCATATAACTGATCTGTGTGCCTAACTTTTCTTTTTTCCATAGGTCATCTGAATCTAAAAAAGCTAAATAATCTCCCTGCACAAGATCAAGCCCCAGATTTCGGGCAGCGCTGACTCCTTTATGATCCTGGAAAAAATATTGAACCTTGCTGCCAAAAGAGCTGACAACTTCTCTTGTATTATCTGTTGAACCATCATCAACCACGAGAAGCTCGAATGAGACAGATTCATCTCGAACAAAACAATCCTGAACCAGCACAGATTGAATGGCTTCTTTCAAGAATGAGGCCCGGTTATAAGTCGGAATAATGATACTTATCATCGAGAGGAAGCTCCGTTCATGAAGAACGAGAAATGGTAACTTTCTGGCTTTTATCAAAAGGGATTTTCACTCTTCCCCACATTGTTTTTACTATAATCTCTCCAGAAAACCGGGAAAGAGCAGAGGGTTGGTGAAGGATATCATAGATTTCCTTTCCCACATCAAAAAAATTCAGGAGCAAAGGAAAAGAATAAATCTTTTTTCCCCGGCTTTTTATGTTTTCATTTCTACTGATTACCCCGTTTCCTATGGGCCTCGCCCCCAGATGAAACTTATAGTTTATTCTTTCAAACAGAAGCTCAAAGACATTGTTGTTTTTAAAACTCAACTCATAGTTTAAATCCGCTCCTCCGATAGTAAGGTCGTGAACCTGTAAAGAATGGAATTCAATCTCAGGCAATTTAAAAATAGGGAACTCCCCGGAGAAGGAAAAACGAATGACTCCTTTTTCTTTACGGCCGTCGGAAAAGGTCATTGTTCCTGTAAAAAAACATTGTGCTTCGTCCTCCTGCTCTATCCCTTCTACAGCATTAAAAAGATGAGCATAAGTAACCCTTAGAGGAAAAGAGAGAAGTGTATTTTTTTTGGGCCCGATTTTTATTTCTTTATTTAAGGGAGTCTTCTTGCGAAAGTACTCCTTCTCCTTGACCATAATGCGGTAATTATAGCCAGTAAGATAATAAGGTGAAGAAGAAGAATTAGATATATTGACATAAAAAATAAGGGTAAGCCCGGAAATATCGAAATCTTTTATTCCGTTCTTTTTAAGAGTAATGCTGAGATTTTCTCTCCAGGACCTGGACAAAGCTAAACTTGAAAAAACACAGAGAATTATTAGAAATAAGCAAATCCTTCTTAATCTTTTCACTGCCTTCTCTCTTGAGTATTTAAGGATACAATAATAGGTTGAAGAGAACAAGCTTTCAAATTTCTTCAAAAAATGTTTAAATCAAGGGAGAAACTGTCTTTATTATAGGACTAAAGAAAACATATAAAACAGATTGATTAAGAGATATAAAGATGGAATTAGAATCGAAATTCCGAGAAAAAGAATTTTTCATCCATCATTTTGGTAAAGAAGTCTATGCTGTTGGAGGTTTTGTTCGCGATTTAATAAGAGGAATCCCTTCTGAAGAAGTTGATATTCTTATCGCTCATCATAGTGTCGAAGATATTATAAAAAAAATCAAACCTCATGGCAAAGTAGACCTTGTAGGTAAAAGTTTTGGTGTCATCAAATTTGTAATAAATAAAAAAACATACGACATAGCCCTACCTAGAAAAGATACTGCAAAAGGAATAGGAGTTAAAAGTCATAAAGACTTTGTCATCTCTGCTGATCCCGATCTTCCTATTGAGAAGGATCTGGAAAGACGGGATTTCCGCTGCAACAGTATGGCTTTAAGGCTTTTTGATAACAAGCTCATTGATCCCTTTGACGGAGTCAGAGATATCAAAGAAAAAATCATCAAGCTGACAAATCTCAAGGCATTCCCTGAAGACCCTCTGCGTGTTCTCCGGGTGGCTCGTTTTGCTTCGGTCCTTGAATTTCTGGTCGACCCTAAAATCTATAAAATATCCAGAGAAATAGATTTGACCGGTCTAAGTGTAGAAAGAGTGAATGAGGAGATATTCAAAATTCTTCTTCTTTCTCCTCTTCCTTCTATTGGCCTTGAAGCACTATTCAAGCTCGGCGTTTTACAGCAGTTGTTCCAGGAACTTTACAGCCTATCTCTCTCCATCCAGGATTCCCTTTTCCATCCAGAAAAAGATGATTTCGGCCATCACACTGTATGGCATCATACAAAACTTACAGTGGATCAGGCAAAAAGGTTGGCCGACCTTTCTTTTCTGTCTCAAGAGAAAAAACTTACTCTCCTGCTGTCAGCCCTATACCATGATGTGGGAAAACCTCAAACTGCACAGTGGGAATTTAAGAAAGGAAGGATGGTCATCACCAATTACGGCCATGATATCCTCAGTGAAAAAATCACTAAAAAGATTTTTAACCGTTTTAAAATTTACTCATTTAACGGATACAACCTGAGAAAAACGACTCTCTCTCTTATAAAATGTCACCATCGAGCGTCTGAATTATGGCAGAACAAAGAAGTTGTAACTAAAAAAGCTTTTAATCGCCTTGCAGCGGATACAAAAGGAGAAATAGAACTTCTGGTTTATCTTGATGCTGCGGACCGTGCAGGAAGAAAGGAAAGGGCAATAAAAGAGTTGGATAAGGAAGGCCGATGGCTTCTTAAAAAATTCAAGGAGCTCAATGTCTCCAAAGAATCCATTAAGCCCTTAATAATGGGAAGAGACCTGATTAATATGGGTATCAAACCTGGTCCTCCAATGGGAAAAATCCTTAATAAACTCTACCAGCTTCAGCTCGATAATGAGTTTGAAACAAAAGAGGAAGGATTAAAAACTGCTAAAAAAGTCATCAAAAAGGAACGTCTATGAAAATTCTGGTGGCTGGCGGAGCTGGATACATCGGGTCCCATACTGTCAAAGGACTTATCCAGGAAGGATTTGAAGTTACTGTCTTTGATAACTTCTCCACCGGAAAAAAAGAATTATTAGTAGGAGGAGAGCTTGTTGTAGGCGACCTTATGGATAAAAAGTCCATAAAAAATGCCCTCATGTCAAAAAACATAAAGGCTGTTCTTCATTTTGCTTCTCTCATCCAGGTGGGAGAGTCTTATGAAAATCCCAAAAAATACTACACACACAATCTTATTAGCAGTCTTAACCTTCTTGATGCTATGCTGGAAGCAGATATCAAGAATTTCATCTTTTCATCAAGTGCTGCTGTTTATGGTGTTCCCCAACAAATTCCCATCCCAGAGTCTCATCTTTTGAATCCTTTTAATCCTTATGGGCAGACAAAATATTTTATCGAAAAAATTCTCCAGGATTACGAAAGAGCATACGGGCTAAAATTTATTTCTCTCCGCTATTTTAATGCCGCAGGAGCTGACTCTGAGGGACGTTTGGGAGAGCTTCATAATCCCGAGACACACCTTATTCCTAATATCCTTCTTTTCCTTTTAGGAAAAAAAGAAAACTTCGACCTTTTTGGAACTAACTTTCCTACAGAAGATAGAACAGCGGTCAGAGATTATGTTCATGTCACGGACCTGGCTCAGGCTCATGTCCTTGCCCTTAAAGAAATCCTCGCTTCCTCCAAAAGTGAATTTATCAATCTTGGTGCCAACAAAGGTTATTCTGTTTTAGAAGTTATAAAAAAAACAGAGGAAATCACAGGCAAAAAAGTCCAGTATAGAGAAAAGCCGAGGCGAGAAGGGGATGTTCCAGTGTTATTAGCCTCTAAAGAAAAGGCAGAGCAAATCCTGGGATGGGAACTCTGTTTTTCAAGTATCGAAACCATTATTGAGACAGCGTGGAACTGGCACCAGAAAAAACCTAAAAACTAATTAGTTCGGAAAAAGAAACGGTTAGATAAATCATCTATTTAGGTTAGAAAAAAAGAAGAAAAATCACTCCAAAAATCATCCCTAAAGGTTATTTACTAAAATATTAATTTCCGTTAATTTGAAAACGATGAAGCCGGTAAAGTCAAACAATATGTTTCTTGTTTTATTGGGATTGAGGCTAGCTGCTCCACTTTGTGGTTTGACTCTGACGCCTCTAAAATGTTATAAATTTACACTTATAGGGAAAAATTGAGAAGAAGCAAATATCTGTACATTGCAGTTCTGATTATTTCAGTTATTTTTTTGTGGAACTGCTCTCTTTTTCAAAAGACTTCCAACAAAACGCAATCCAGTCCTCCCCCAACTCCTCCAGAAAATCAAATCCCACAAAAGATAAATCCTGAAGAAGATATTCTAATCCCTGAGGAGGAAAAAACCCAGAAGGACGAAGAATCCCTCCCCCCAGAGGATATCTCAACTCAAGAACAAGAGAAGAATGAAAAAGAGGAAGAAGAGGAAGAGGATCCCTTAGTTATCCTCGAAGAAGCTTTATATGCTCACCAAGATGCTCTAGGTGCTTGGGAAAAGGGAGATTTTGAGACTGCACTGGCTGCACTGGATGATGCCTACAGCTTAATTCTGAAACTTAAGCTTCCTCCTGATTCCCCACACTTTCAGGAAAAAAACGAACTCAGGCTACTGATTGCCCAGAGAATTCAAGAAATTTATGCCTCACAACTAACCGCGGTCGGAAACAACCATCAAACCATTCCTCTTGTAGAGAACGAATTTGTCAAAAAAGAAATTATTACTTTTCAAACCAGAGAGAAAAAACTTTTTGAAGAAGCCTACAAACGTTCAGGGCGCTACCGGAAGATAATTCTAGAGGAATTAAAAAAAGCCGGACTTCCAGAAGAGCTATGCTGGGTTCCGATAATTGAAAGCTGGTTTAAACCAAAAGCTTATTCCCGTGCCAGGGCTCTTGGACTTTGGCAGTTCATCTCATCAACTGGATATCGATTCGGATTGAAAAGAGACCGTTATATCGATGAAAGGATGGACCCCATAAAATCGACCCGAGCGGCCTTAAAGTATCTAAACGAACTTCATTCTCATTTTGGCGACTGGACAACAGCTTTAGCCTCTTACAACTGTGGAGAGTATAGAGTCAAAAAGGTCATTCGTTCTCAACGGATAAAATACCTTGATAATTTCTGGGACCTTTATATTATGCTTCCCAAGGAAACAGCTCGCTTTGTCCCCCGTTTTATCGCAACTCTTCTCATCATTAACAATCCGGAAAAATATGGCTTCAACCTCCCAAATCCCGATCCACCCTTACAATACGAGATGATCTCTGTAAACAAGCCTGTCCAACTTTCCTCCTTTTCTAGATCTCTGGGATTAAAAACCGAAGACTTGGCTTCACTCAATCCTGAACTCCGTCATAAGAGCACTCCTGATCATGTTTACAATCTAAGGGTCCCGGTTGGCTTCAGCGAAAATGCCCTGACAGCCATGAATTCTCTTCCGCGTTGGATCCCTCCAGAGGCCAGCTATATCCTCCATTACGTACGAAGAGGAGAAGTTCTCTCAACAATTGCCCGGCGTTACAGAACCAGTGTTTCTGCCATTGCTCGATTGAATGGTTTACGACGTATTAATCTTATCAGGCCTGGACAGCGTCTTAAAATTCCAGTTCGAGGGGGGAGTCGATATACTTCTGCCCCTCCTCTCAAGCTCGTCAAGGAAGGGGAAAAACTAATATATATTGTTAAAAGGGGGGATTCTCTTTATCGAATCGCCAATGCTTTTACTACTACAGTTCAAAAGATAAAAAAAGACAACAACCTCAAAAGCAATATACTGGATGTCGGACAGAAGATTGTTATCCAGTCAGGCAAGCCTGAGGGAGCCACTATTTATACAGTTAAATCCGGGGACAGCCCATTTGAAATCGCGCGAAAATTTGGAATGAACCTCTCTTATTTGCTCAGTCTAAATGGTCTTAGCACAAGGTCAAAAATCTATCCTGGTCAAGAACTCTGGATTATAGCAAAAAATAAACCTGGAATTTAGATCTTTATTAAGAAGGAAATTTATAGGAAAGAAGATTAAGTTTTTCTTTTCTTTGCCTTTCCTTTTTGGTCTTTTTTCTTCTCTTTTTTCTTGAATTCTGAACCGATGAGTTCAAGGATTGCCATTTCAGCCCCATCTCCTGCTCGTGGCCCAATTTTCACAATCCTTGTGTATCCTCCAGGCCTTTCGCTGAAGCGCGGGCCAAGTTCTTCAAAAAGCTTCTTAACCACAGGTTTTCTATTTATGAACTGCAGGGCTTGACGCCTGGTGTGAAGGGTGTTTTTTTTAGCTAGAGTGATCATCTTTTCGGCCAGAGGCCTTGTTGCTTTTGTCTTGGCTAAAGTTGTCCTTATACGTTCCTTTTCTAGAAAAGATGTGACAAGATTACGCAGTAAAGCCCGTCTCTGAGCCGTGTTCCGACGTAGCTTCTTACTTTTGACAAGATGCCTCATTCAACTTGCTCCTCTTCTTTTTCTTCCTTCTTTTCTTCTTCTATTTTCTCCAATAATTTAGGACTAAGCTCCAAATTCAGGCCTAAATCCAATTCGTGCAGAGTCTCTTTTATTTCAGTTAAAGATTTACGTCCAAAATTCTTCGTTTTTAAAAGATCCTCTTCATTTTTCTGCACTAGTTCATAGATTTTATCAATCCCCGCAGATCTGAGGCAATTGTTGGACCGGACCGAAAGTTCTAGATGATCTATGGATTTTGACAAAATATCAAGCTGCGTAAGATAAGGTATCTCTTTCTTTGCTGTAACCTGCTCTCTTTCCACGGGCTCATCAACAACATGAAGAAAGATAACAAGATGGTCTCTCATTATTTTTGCTGCCTGAGCCAAAGCATCCAGGGGAGAAACAGCACCTAAAGTCCAGATCTCCAGCTCCATTTTTTCGTAATCGATCCTCTTGCCCACTCTTGCAGGCTCGACTCTGTAGTTCACTTTTATAACTGGTGAATGAGATGAGTCGAGGGGAATATAATCAACACTTAAGTTTTCATCAAAGTTTTTATCCGCAGGAATATAGCCTCTGTTGTTTTTTACGATCATCTCAATATCTAATTCCCCGTCTTTATCAAGGGAAGCAATATGAACTTCCTTATCAAGAATCTCAATATCAGTGTCATGTTCAATATCAGATGCTTTTGCCTGAGCAGGCCCTGTTTTTTTCAGAGTTATAATTTTATCTTCGTTTCCCTCAAGCTTTAAAGGTATACTTTTCAAATTTAAAATAATATCTGTCACATCTTCTACTAATCCTGGGATACTTGAGAATTCATGGAGAACCTTCTGAATTCGAACAGCAGTAATGGCAGCTCCTGTTATAGAAGAAAGCAGAATTCTCCGCAGCGCATTCCCGATTGTCACTCCATAACCTCTTTCAAAAGGTTGGGCAGTAAAACGGCCATATGTGTCCGTTAAAGTTTCGTAATCACATTCCAGATACTTCGGCCTCTGAAAACCTATTTCTATCATCTTTCCTCCTATTCAGGATCCATCTGAGACAAATTTATTACCAGGGCAACAGAGGTTATTCATATTCTCTGCGCTTACTTAGGCTTTAAATAGCACATCACTTTGAATAAAGCTCAACAACCAAATGCTCCTCAACAGGAAAAGTAATATCTTCTCGTTCTGGGAAAGACAGAATTTTTACCAACATTTTTTCTGAGTCAACTTCTATCCATCCAGGGACTGTTTTACTTTTGTTCGAATCAACGATAGCCTTCAGCTCTTCATGCTTTGCTGATTTCTCTCTAAATGTGATGACATCTCTTTTGTTAACCAAAAAAGATGGAATGTCAACCTTCCATTCATTAACTCGAAAATGGCCATGATTAATCAGCTGCCGGGCATGGTCTCGGGAATGAGAGAATCCTGTTATAAAAACTACATTATCCAGTCTCCTCTCTAACATAGCCAGGAGATTATCACCTGTAATGCCTCTTTTTTTCTCTGCCCTCTGGAAAAACAACAGAAACTGCCTCTCGGACATACCATAATATCTTTTAAGCTTCTGCTTCTCCCTGAGCTGAATACCATATCCACGGATTCGTCTTCTTGCTCTTCCGTGTTCTCCTGGAGGATAAAGCCTTCTTTCAATCGGGCATTTTTCACTCAAACACTTACTTCCCTTCAAAAAAAGCTTCACCTTCTCTCCCCGGCAGAGGCGACAAACAGGTTCTCTGTATCGTGACATCTCTCTCTCCTTATAACCTAGCCCTTTTATACCCTTCTTCTTTTTCGGACACGACAGCCATTATGGGGAATCGGTGTAACATCCTTGATTGATTTTATCTCTATTCCATTTACCTGAAGAGCCCGGATAGCTGATTCTCTCCCAGCTCCAGGACCTTTAATTTTTACATCAACGTATCTAACCCCATATTCTCTGGCTTTGACCGAAGCCTCTTTGGCAGCCAATTGTGATGCAAATGGTGTTCCTTTCCGAGCTCCCTTAAATCCTGATGTCCCGGCACTTGCCCAGCAAACCGTATTTCCCTGCTGGTCTGTTATAGTAATAATTGTATTGTTAAAAGTGGATTGAATATAGGCTATTCCAAATCCAATTTCTTTCCTTACCTTTTTCTTTTTGGGCTTTCTTCCGGCCTTTGGCATTTAAAACTCCTTATTTGGACTTGGCTGCAACCTTTTTTATCGCATGGCCACGAGGACCTTTTCTCCCTCTTGCATTTGTTTTTGTCCTTTGACCTCTCACAGGCAATCTCTTCTTATGCCGCGATCCTCGGTAACATCCTATATCGATCAGTCGTTTTATATTTAGAGTTATCTCACTTCTCAAATCACCTTCAATTTTCTCTTGTTTCTCGATAATTTGACGTATTTTATTAATCTCTTCCTCACTTAAAACTTTAACCTTTTTATCCTTATCTATCTTTGCTTCCTGGAGAATCTTATCAGACCTGGAACGACCAATACCAAAAATATAAGTTAATCCAATCTCAATCCTTTTTTCTGGAGGGAGTGTAATTCCTGCTATTCTTGCCATTTTATCCTCATTTAACCTTGTTTTTGTTTATGTTTCGGATTAGTGCAGATAATTCGAAGGGTCCCTTTCCTTTTGATTAATCGACAATTCCTGCACATTTTCTTTATCGATGCCCTTACCTTCATTTACTTTTTCCTTTATTTAAACCGATAAGTAATTCTACCTTTAGTTAAATCGTATGGTGAAAGTTCAAGAAGCACTTTATCCCCCGGAAGAATACGGATAAAATACTTTCGCATTTTTCCAGAGATATGAGCTAGAATTTCATGCTTATTGGCCAGCTCAACGCGAAACATAGCATTGGGAAGAGTCTCAATAACTGTGCCTTCAGTTTCAAAAACATCCTGTTTAGGCATACTGGTTCTCCTTTAAAAAAGGAATTTCCTTCTTTTCTTCATTGAGCAAGCTTAAAATATCTAGTCCTTCTTGAGTAATTGCCACTGTATGTTCATAATGAGCCGAGAGACTTCTATCCCTGGTTATAGCGGTCCAATTATCATCTAAAATCTCTACATTCCAGTCTCCTATTGCTATCATCGGCTCTATAGCAAAGACCATGCCTGTTTTTATCTTAGGTCCTCGTCCCGGCGAGCCAAAATTAGGAATTTGAGGCTCCTCATGCAGGGATAGACCTATTCCATGACCGACAAATGACCGAATAACCGCAAATCCCTGCGATTCAACATAACTTTGAATGGCAAAAGAAATATCTGATATTCTTTTTCCCTGTTTCATCTGATCCATGCTTTTATAAAAGGCTCCCTCAGCTACTTTAATAAGCTTTTCTGCTTTTGGAGTGATTTCTCCTACAGGATATGTTGCAGCTGCGTCTCCAAAGTAGCCTTCATAAAGTACTCCAAAATCAAGGCTAATGATTTCACCTTCCCGTAAGCACCTTGAAGAAGGAATACCATGGACAATTTCTTCATTGATAGAAGTGCATAGAGAAGAAGGATATCCGCGGTACCCTTTAAAAGCCGGAACTGCTCCCATTTCTCTTGTTCTTTTTTCAGCATACTCATCTAACTCTTTAGTTCGTAATCCTGGTTTTATTTTTGTCTTTAACTCAGCTAAAATCTTAGCCACAATCTGATTGCTTCTCTTAATAGCGCTAATTTCCTCCTCACAGTAAATAATCATTGTGCAAGCTTAACCTCTCTGGAATTGGCAATTTTTTCGTCCAGAATAGAACAAATATTTCTGAATACGGTCTCGATGTTTCCTTCACCATCTACCCTGTAATAAATCCTTTCTCTCTTATAGTAATCTATTAGGCTCTCTGTTTGTTCATAGTAGACTTTTAGACGTTCTTTGATAACTTCAGGCTTATCATCTTCTCTAAGGTTAAGTTTCTCTCCACAAGTTACACATGTTTCCTCTTTATCCGGCATTTTAACAAAAAGATTGTATATGGCCCCACAGCAGGAGCATATCCTTCTTGCTCCTAGCCTGTTAATTACAGTTTGATCGTTCAAATATATCTCGATGACGGCTACTGCTTGCTCCTGTCTAACTTCTTCAAGCATCTGAGCCTGAATAACATTTCGAGGGAAACCATCCAAAATATATCCCTTCTTATACTCAGGTTGGGTAATTCTTTTCTTGATCATTTTTATCACAATTTCATCGTTTACCAATTCGCCTTTAGCCATCCTGACTTCTGCCTTTTTCCCTAAAGGAGTTCCTTCCTGAACTTCACGGCGAAGAAGGTCTCCTGTAGAAATCTTGGGAAATCCATATTTTTTTGAAATAAGGTCTCCTTGGGTTCCTTTGCCACAACCTGGGGGTCCAAACAAGGTAATTCTCATCCTCGCCTTCCTTTTAAACGACCGCGACGCATGAATCCATCATAGTGGCGCATTACTAGTTGTGCTTCAATCTGCTGCATTGTATCCATGGCAACTCCTACTACAATCAAAATTGATGTCCCGCCGAAATAAAATTCTACATTCAATCCCTGGGTAAACCATGTGGGTAAGTTGGCCGCTAAAAAATCCCCGACAAAGGGCAGAGTATGTACTTTAAATCCGGTCATTAAAAATTCCGGTAAAATGGCTACGGCTGCTAAATAAATTGCACCAACCAGAGTAATCCGAGATAGGACACTATCTATAAAATCAGAAGTGTTCTTCCCTGGCCTTATTCCTGGAATAAAACCGCCATATTTCCTCAAATTGTCCGCAACATCAGAGGGATTAAAGATAATAGAAACATAAAAATAGGTAAAGAAAATAATAGCACCAATATAGAGAAGATTATACAGAGGCATACCCAGCTCAAACTGCCTGGCGATTTGGTAGAAAAAAGGGATTTTAATAAACTGGGCTAAAGTTGCGGGAATTGTTATGATCGAGGCAGCAAAAATTATGGGAATAACGCCCCCAGTATTCACTCTGAGTGGAAGATGGGTGCTCTGACCTCCATAGACTTTTCTCCCTACAACTCTTTTGGCATAGGAGACAGGAATCCGCCTCTGCCCTCGCTCCACAAAAACGATAACGACAATAACGGCCAACATCAACACCGCTAGAAAAATGAGTCTCAAGGGAGTCATGGTTCCTGTTTTTAATCCAGATAAAACGCTCTGGAGCCCCTGGGGAAAGTTGACTACAATCCCGGCGAAAATGATCAATGAAATTCCGTTTCCAATTCCACGTTCCGAAATCTGCTCCCCTAACCACATGACAAATATAGTTCCCGTTGTTAACGTCAGAACTGATAAAAATATAAATCCCAGCCCAGGATTGGGAACAATACGTAGCCCTCCGACTTCTTGAGCCTGCAACCAAAAGGCGATAGCAGTGGATTGGATTACGCAGATTATGATAGTCCCATAACGTGTGTACTGTGTTATTTTTTTTCTGCCGAGCTCTCCTTCCTTTGATAATTTTTCCAGATAAGGCCAGACAACCTGAAGCAACTGGAGAATAATGGAAGCACTGATATAAGGCATAATTCCCAGCGCAAAAATTGTCATCTTGGACATGTTCCTTCCAGAGAAAAGGTCAACAAAGCCTAGGATCGTTCCCTTCTGAGTCTCCCAGAATTGGGCCAAGGCATCCCCACTTATCCCTGGATTGGGAATCTGCCAGCCAACTCGATAAACAGCTAAAAGAAGTAAAGTAAAGATCACCCTTTTTCTAAGATCAGGAATACTGAAAATATTTCTAATGCTTTCTAACATTATCCACTTCCAATTAGAACTGTTTTTCCTCCTGCTTTTTCAATTTTTTTCAAAGCAGATCGAGAAAACTTATGGGCATGTATTGTTTTGGGTGAAGATATATTCCCTCTTCCTAAAACTTTAACAGCCTCTGATTCTTTCTTTATAAAGCCCGCTTCTTTCAAATCCCTGAGTTTGATCTCTTTTTTAGTAATTTTTTCCAACTTCTCAAGGTTGATTTCGCAGTATTCTTTTCTAAAAATATTGGTGAAGCCTCTCTTGGGAAGCCTGCGGTGAAGAGGCATCTGGCCACCCTCAAATCCTCTTTTGCTTGAATATCCAGAGATTGACTTTTGACCTTTAGTGCCGCGTCCACATGTTTTACCCAATCCAGAACCTGGGCCCCTCCCCACTCTTTTTCTATTTCTCCTGGATCCTTTAGCTGGATGTAAATTACTTAAATTCATTTCTTCTCCAAATATTCCACTTCCACCAAGTGAGGTATTTTATTAATCATTCCCCTTATTTCAGGGCAATCATTCCGTAAAACTTCTGAATCGATCTTCCTTAAACCAAGTCCTTTTACCACTTCCCTCTGCTTTTGTGGGCGCCCAATAAGACTTCGTTTAAGTCTTATCTTTACTTGCTTTTTTGGAGGCCCTGCTTTTTCAGCTTGTGGTTTTGGCTTTGCTTTTTTTTGAGTCTCCTGAGGACTTGCTTTTGTTACTGCCATATCATTTCCTTTGTTTTACCTCTCTTTTCTGAGACTTCTTCAGGGTTTCTCAGCTTTTTTAAAGCATCCATGGTGGCATTGGCCACACTAACAGGATTGTTGCTTCGGATGGATTTGGTTAAAATATCTTTTATTCCAGCCAACTCCATGATTACTCTTACAGCACCACCTGCTATAACACCTGTCCCTTTTGAGGCTGGGCGAAGAATGACAACACCCCCTCCAGCCTCTCCTTTAATAAAATGTGGAATCGTGGTATCAGCAAGGATAACTTTTATTAACTTTTTTTTGGCATCTTCAACGGCTTTTCGGATAGCCTGTGGAACTTCCCGAGCCTTCCCTTTTCCAATCCCGACTAAGCCATTTCCACTTCCAACAGCGGCTAAAGCTGAAAAGCTAAGGTTCTTTCCTCCTTTAACAACTTTGGTGACTCTCCGGATAGAAATCACCTGATCTTTAAGCTCAATTTCCTCTTCTTCCTCCTCTTCTAGCTTTTCATCTTCTTCCTGCTTTTCTTTCTTTTCTTTCTCTTGCTCTTTTTGTTCTTTCTCTTGCTCTTTTTGCTCTTTCTCTTGCTCTTTTTGCTCTTTCTCTTGTTCTTTTTGCTCTTTCTCTCGTTCTTTTTGCTCTTTCTCTTGTTCTTTTTGTTCTTTTTGCATTTCTTCCCGTGTTTCCTGTTCCTCTTTTTTTCCCTCTTCTACTTTATTTCCTTCTTCTACTTTTAATTCCTCGTCAGCCACTCTTTTTCCTCCTTATAGACTCTTTAAAATATGAGTCCTCCCTTTCTCATGGCTTCGGCTAGGGCTTTAACACGACCATGGTAAGGATAGAGCCCTCTATCAAAGACCACTTTTTCAATTTTTATTTGTTTTAATTTTTCAGCCAGTATTCCTCCTAAAATTTGACAGGCCTCTATATTCTTATAATTATTATTCTTTTCCTTAAACTCTTTTTCCAAAGTGGACGCTGAAGCCAAAATACGGCTATTTTCGTCATCTATGACTTGTACAAATACATAACGGTTACTTTTGAATACAAAGACCCTTGGGTTTTTTGAAGTCCCTCTAATCTTTTTCTTAATTCTCTTTCTTATACGGTCTTTAGCTATCTTTTTTAATAACACGTTATTTTTATACACCGGCCACCACCGCTTTACGTTCCTTCTTAATCAAGCGCTCACCAACATAACGAATGCCTTTAAGTTTGTAGGGATCCGGCTTGCGAAAGCTCCGGATTTCCTCTGAAATCTGTCCTACTCGCTGTTTGTCTATTCCTTTTATAGTGATTACTGTTGGCTTTTCCAGCACAACTTCAACATCCTTGGGTATTTTATATACTATAGGCTTGGAATAGCCCAAGTTCAATTCGAGTCTGTCTTTATCTAGTTTAGCTCGATATCCTACTCCAACTATCTCAAGCTGTTTGGAAAAACCTTTTGAAACACCTACAGCAGAATTATAGGCTAAACTTCGGCTTAATCCGTGTAATGACCGCTGCTCTTTGGAATCACTCGATCGTGTTAGGATGAGTTGATCTTCCTCGAGTCTGGCTTTTATCCCAGAACACAAAACGGAAGAAAGCTTCCCTTTAGGACCTTCAAATTCGATCTTATCTGGTAAGATATTGATCTTAACATCATCTGGTAAAACAATTGGTTGTTTTCCTACTCGAGACATTTTTCAATTACCTCTTTTTTTGAAGCTACCAGATATAACACAAAACCTCTCCTCCAACACCCAAGTCTTTACACTTTTTTCCTGTAGCAACTCCTTTAGATGTAGATAAGATCACAATTCCCAGCCCACCGAGAGCTTTTGGTATGGAGTTTTCTTTACAGTACACCCGACAACCCGGCCGGCTGGCTCTCCCGAGACCAGAGATAACACTCTCATTCTTTTCTGTATACTTGAGAGTGATGTTTAAAATACTCTGCTTGTTATTTTCGATAACCTTAAAATTTCTAATATAACCCTCATTTTTTAGTATTTTTGCTATCTCCACTTTCATCCGGGAAGAGGGAATATTCACATCTTTTTTCCTAACTCTAACAGCATTTCTAATCCTCGTTAGCATATCGGCAATAGGATCTGTTAAGGTCATGATATTATCCTTTCTTAAATGTTACCAGGAAGCTTTGATAATTCCTGGAATCTCACCTTTTAAAGCTAGTTCACGGAAGCACAATCGACACATGTCAAACTTCCTGTAATATCCTTTTGAACGCCCGCATATACGACAGCGCATTTTCTTTCTTGTTGGATATTTCGGTTCTCTTAAATATTTGGCCATTGATGAAATTTTTGACATTTTTCCTTCCTTATAAAGCCTCTCCGAAAGGCATTCCTAATTTTTGCAAAAACGCATAAGCCTCTTTATCCGTTTTGGCAGAAGTGACAACAGTGATATTCATCCCTCGAGATCTCTCCACTTTTGTATAATCTATCTCTGGAAAAACAAGCTGGTCCTTAATGCCCAGGGTGTAATTTCCTCTTCCATCAAAAGAGTTGGGAGGAACACCTCTGAAATCCCGCACACGTGGAAGAACAATATTAACCAAGCGGTCAAAAAACTCATACATTCTTTCTCCACGCAATGTAACATAACAGGCAATGGCTTGTCCTTTGCGGAGTTTAAAAGATGAAATTGATTTTTTCGCTCTTCCAACTGCAGACCATTGTCCAGTAATAAGACTCAACTCTTTTTTTGCCGTGTCTAAAAGCTTGATATTCTGGATAGCATCCCCCACACCAATATTAATAACAATCTTTTCTAGGCGGGGTACAGCCATTTTATTCTTTATAGAAAATTCCTTCTGGAACTCAGATATAATTTCTTTTTTATACTTTTCAAAAAGTCGGCTCATACTTCATTCCTCATTTTTGCCTTTCTAAGTTTATATCACACTTGCTACAGATTCTAATTTTACTCCCGTCTTTTAATGTTTTTTTTCTTATTCTTACTCCCTGGCCGCATTCGGAACAATAAATCATCAAATTGGAAACTTGAATGGGAGCCTCTCTCTCCATAATCCCTCCTTGAATGTTTTTACTCCTGTCAGGCCGAATAAATTCTTTAACAAAGTTGACCTTTTCCACAACAACCCTTCTTTTCTCAGGGATAACTTTTAGAATCTTTCCTGTTTTACCTCTATCTTTCCCTTTTATAACAAAAACAACATCGTTTTTCTTCAGCATAATTTTGTCCATTAAATGACCTCCGGAGCCAGGGAAATAATCTTCATAAATTTTTTCTCTCTCAACTCTCTCCCAACAGGACCAAAAACTCGAGTCCCTATCGGTTCTCCCTGGCGGTCTATTATAACCGCCGCATTATCATCAAAACGGATATAAGAACCATCCCTGCGACGTATCTCCTTTTTTGTCCGGACTATCACTGCCTGGATGACTTTTCCCTTCGTTATCTTGCTTTCGGGTTCAGCTTCCTTAACTGTTGCTGAAATCACATCTCCAATAGTCGCAGTTTTCCCGACTCCACCTCCAAGAGTACTTAGGCATAAAATCCTGCGCGCACCAGAATTATCAGCAACTTTTAGCATTGTTTCCGCTTGAATCATTCCTTCTTATCCTCAATCTCTTTCTCTGACTCGGTGGGAGATAGACCTACTATCTCTTGAACACGCCATCTTTTTCTTTTGCTAAGAGGCCTTGTCTCTATGATTTTAACAACATCTCCGACCTTACATTTTTCATATTCATCATGGGCGAGAAATTTTTTCTTCTTTTTTATAATCTTATTGTATAAAGGATGTCTTACAGGCCGTTCAACAAGAACTGTGACTGTCTTTTTCATATTATTTCCAACAACAACTCCGATTTTTGTGGTCTTTTTAACTTGTCTGTTTTCCATTCTCTATTTCTTCCCTTCTTTTTTTTCCCTTAATATAGTTTTTATTCTGGCTATATCCTTCTTGATATTTTTTAGCTTCATAGCATTTTCCAGCTGACCTAATTCGTGTTGGAACTTTAACTTAAAAAGCTGATCTTTTATCTCAGCTTCTTTGCTTTCCAATTCTTCTTCTGATAATTCTCTCAATTCACCTATCTTCATCTTAATTCTCTACCTTTCCTTGAAATAAATCTTGTTCTAATCGGGAGTTTATGGGCTGCTAACCTCATGGCTTCTTTTGCAATCTGTTCTGTCACTCCTTCTAACTCATATATTATCTTACCCGGTTTAATTATATCTACCCAGAATTCAGGGTCTCCTTTTCCCTTTCCCATTCTGACTTCTGCTGGTTTTTTCGTAATCGGCTTCCATGGAAAAGTTTTAATCCAAAGTTTTCCTTTTCTCTTGATATGACGGGTTATGGCGATACGACCGGCTTCAATCTGCCGTGCTGTAATCCAACAAGGTTCTAAAGCTTGAAGACCATACTCCCCAAAAGAGAGGACTGATCCCCGACCGGCTTTTCCTTTCATTCTTCCTCTCTGCTGCTTTCTGTACTTGACTTTTTTTGGCATCAACATGGCTAAAGCTCCTCTATTTCCACTGTTTGAGAGGTCATTTTAGGTTTATCCACATCAGTCCTGTAAATCCAAACCTTAATGCCTATTTGTCCATAAGTCGTAAAAGCCTCAGTAAAACCATAATCAATATCTGCCCTTAAAGTTTGAAGAGGCAATTGACCTTTTAAATACCACTCAGACCGGGCAATTTCCACTCCTCCTAACCTCCCTGAACACATTACTTTTATACCTTTTGCTCCCATCTTTAAAGCTATATCCACTGCTCTCCTCATGGCTCTTCGATATGCTATTCTCTTCTCAAGCTGGATGGCGATCCCTTCGGCAACCAATAAAGCACTGAGCTCAGGCTTATCCACTTCTCTGATATCAATATAAACCTCTTTTTTTACAATTTCCTGAAGAAGAGATTTGAGATTTTCAATTTCCCTTCCACCACGTCCTATAACAATACCCGGTCGAGCTGTATGGATAATTACTCTGACTTTAGGGCCAACTCTTTCCACACCAACTTCGGCAATTCCTGCATGGTAATATCTTTCCTTAACCACTTTTTTCATTTTCAGGTCTTCATGAATCAAACGACTGTATTCTGTACCTTTAGAGAACCAGCGGGAACTCCACTGTTTGTTAAATCCCAATCTAAATCCGTGCGGATGAGTCTTCTGTCCCACTTTTTATCTCCCTTTTATCTCTTCTAAATAAACATGGACATGGCTTGTCCTTTTTATTATCCGTAAAGCTCTCCCCATAGGAGCAGCTCTGAATCTTTTCATTTGAGGACCCTGATTTATATAGATTTTTGCGATGAACAGGTTATCCACATCAATATCAGGAGCTTTTTGCTGTGCGTTTGCAATAGCAGAACGGAGTGCTTTTTCAATAATGAAACTGGCTTTCTTTTTCTTCGAAAAACGGAGAATTGTCAAGGCTTCCCCGACATACCTCTCCCTGATCAAATCAGCTACCAGTTGGCACTTCTGGGGAGCAATCCTCACATATTTACTGACTGCTCGAGATACTATATTTTGTTCTTCCACTTTACTTTTTAATCCTTATTGTCCGTGCAGTTTTTGTTGTGTGACCTCTAAACGTTCTTGTAGGGGAAAATTCCCCTAATTTATGTCCTACCATATTTTCGGTTAGAAAGACCGGAATGAATTTCCTCCCATTATGGACCGCAATGGTCAATCCCACCATTTCTGGTATAATTGTTGAACGTCGAGCCCAAGTCTTGATCACTTTTCTCTTTTTCTCCTGTCCTTTTAACGCTTCGATCTTCTTCATAAGTTTGACATCAAGGTAGGGACCTTTTTTTACAGACCTGCCCATGATTATTTACTCCTTCTCCTGACAATTGATGATTGAGTTCTTTTGTTCCTCCTTGTCTTGTATCCTTTTGTCGGCTTGCCAGTAGGGGACACAGGATTCCGGCCTCCCTTTGCTTTTCCCTCTCCCCCGCCGTGAGGATGATCAACAGGATTCATAGCTGTTCCTCGGACATGAGGCCTTCTTCCTTTCCAGCGGTTCCGTCCTGCTTTTCCAATGGAAATATTCTGAAAATCAAGATTTCCCATCTGACCAATAGTTGCACGGCAGTCCAAATGAATCTTTCTGATTTCAGAGGAAGGCAGCCGAATCTGGGCATAGTCTCCCTCTTTTGCTAAAACCTGGGCTCCTGTTCCTGCTGACCTTGCCAGCTGTCCCCCCTTGCTTTTTCTCAATTCGATGTTATGGACAACTGTTCCCAAAGGAATACATCTCAAGGGCAAAGCATTTCCAGGCAGAATATCCACCTGCTTATCCGAAGAGATAATGGTTTGGCCGACTTTTAAATCCAGGGGGGCTAAAATGTATCTCTTTTCACCATCTTTATATTTTATGAGTGATATAAAAGCAGAGCGGTTAGGATCATATTCGACAGTTTCTACTATACCTGGAACATCCATCTTGTTTCTTTTGAAGTCAATTATCCGGTATAACCTTCTATGTCCTCCTCCATGATGACGAATAGAGATATGTCCACGTGAATTCCTTCCTCCTGTTCTAGAAAGGGATTGAAGAAGTGGTTTGTAGGGACGAGGTGTTGTCAATTCCTCAAAAGTGAGCCCAGTCTTCTGACGCAAACTCGATGTTGTCGGTCTATATGTTTTTATGCCCATTTTAAACTGCCTCAAAATACTCAATCATTTTTTCGCCTTCTTTAAGCTTAATATAGGCTTTCTTCCAATCTTTCTTTTTACCCTCATTGCGGCCAACTTTTCTTTTTTTGCCTCTTCTGTTCTGAACGCGAACATTTTCCACTTTAATCTTAAAGAGCTGTTCAGCAGCTTGTTTTATCTCATTTTTATTTGCTCTGGGATCAACTTCAAAACAGACTTCTCTATTTTTCTCCTTTAACAATGTACTTTTTTCCGTAATAATAGGTCTTAAAATGACCCTATATGGATCCTTCATCCTTTTAGTTTCTCCACCAAGGATTCAAAAGCTTTCTGCGTGAAAACAAGCCATTTGTAGTTTAAAACGTCATAAACATTGACGTGATTATAATCGACGGTTTTAATCTTTTCTATATTGCGTAAAGAAAGAAACAAATTCTTATTGTGATAAAAATCAACGATCAAAGCTGAATCCAAATTTAATGCCTTCAAGAGCTTTGCTCCTTCCTTTGTCTTAGGCTCCTTGAAGTCAAATTCCTTCAGAACAAGCACTTGTTTATCAGCATATTTTTGAGATAAGGCCGATTTTAAGGCATTCTTTTTTGCTTTCCTGGGCAAGCTATAATAATAGCTTCTTGGTTTAGGTCCAAAGGTAACTCCACCCTTCCTCCAGATAGGAGAACGAATACTTCCTGCTCTTGCCCTTCCTGTTCCTTTCTGTCTCCAGGGTTTACGACCTCCTCCCCTCACTTCACTTCTTGTCTTTGTAGAGGCTGTCCCTCTCCTTTGATTTGCACGATAGTTTACTACGGCTTCATAGAGAAGATGTTCTTTTACAGGATAAGAAAAGACCTCTTTTGGAGCGTTAATCTCACTGATTTTCTTTCCTTTTTGATCTAAAACTTGAACTTTAAGCATCTTTTATTCTTTCTTTTCCTCTTTAGATGATTCGGATTCAGAAGGCTCAGGTCCAGATTTGACAGGCTTAGATTGTTCAGCTTTGTCCTTCTCAGGCTTTGACTCTTCAGGTTTAAGCTTTTCGGATTCAGAAGGCTCGGCTTTAACCTCCTCAGGTTTTACATCTTCAGGTTTGCTTTCTTCAGGTTTAGCCTCTTCGGTCTTAGGTTTTTCAGGTTCAACCTCTGATTTAGGTTTATCAGGCTTGACTTCGACCCCAGGTTTCTTAGCCTTTTCCTCTGGTTTTGGTTGTTCAGGCTTTTCCTCTGTTTTTGGTTTCTCAGGTTTAACTTCTTCAAGTTTAGGTTTATCAGGCTTATAAGACTCAGGAGAAAAATTCGCTTTTTTTATTAATAGGTAGCCTCCATTAGCTCCGGGAACAGCTCCTTTTACAACCAGGAGGTTGTTCTCTTTATCAGCCTGGATAACTGTCAGGTTTTTAATTGTTACTCTTTCATTTCCCATATGCCCGGGAAGTTTTTTCCCTTTTACTACACGTGAAGGATAGGCGGAAGCTCCTACAGACCCGGGTCGTCTATGAAACATGGAACCGTGGGTTGCTTTACCACCATGAAAGCCCCAACGTTTCACAACGCCAGCAAAACCCTTTCCTTTACTCATCCCGACTACATGAACTTTATCTCCAGCCTGGAAAATATCCACAAAAAACTGGTCTCCTTCCTTAACCTCTTCATTTATTGCAAACTGAAATTCACGCAAAATCTTTACAGGAGGAATACCAGATTTGACGTAATGTCCAACTAAAGGCTTTGATGGCTTTCTTAAACCCTTCTCTTCTATAAAGCCCAACTGGAGGACTGTATATCCATCTTTTTCGTTTATCTTCTTCTGAATGACGGTACAAGGCCCAGCTTTTATAATAGTGACCGGGGATGCATTTCCCTCTTCATCAAAAGATTGGGTCATTCCAATCTTTTTCCCGATTAAGCCTTCTACCATGTCTATTCTCCTCCAGTCCCAAAGGCTTGAATTTCTACATCAATACCGGCTGGAAGGTCCAACTTCTGAAGTTCCTCAATAGTCTCATTGTTGTATTCGCTTATATCAATCAACCTCTTATGAATTCTCATCTCGAAGTGCTCTCTGGACCTTTTGTCAACATGAGGAGAACGAAGAACACAAAATCTGTGGATACGGGTAGGTAAGGGCGTTGGACCAGATATCTTTGCTCCTGTTCTTTTGGCCTTAAAAACAATATCTTTTACAGACTGGTCCAAAAGCCGATGATCAAAAGATTTCAGTCTTATTCTAATTTTTTCCATTTTTTCTGTTCCTCGGTTCTCTTCATATATCGTTTGTTTCGCTAATTTATTTATTAGGGTTTAATAAATCAAACTTCTACAAATTCCTCCTTATTTTTCACTCTAAAACATCCGTAACTGAACCGGCTCCAACAGTCCGACCTCCTTCTCTTATCGCAAACCTCAATCCCTTCTCC
>Ga0114920_10000039_pt1 | contig 54079 bp, 69 predicted proteins | sample ChitaG_FD_88683 | JGI IMG/M metagenome (GOLD analysis project Ga0114920, IMG submission 88683) | Deep subsurface microbial communities from South Pacific Ocean to uncover new lineages of life (NeLLi) - Chile_00310 metaG | ecosystem: Environmental > Aquatic > Marine > Oceanic > Sediment ...
GGATGCACTCAATACATCCGGTCGTGTACATAGATTCCGGCAGGGGATGCTGGTGGACTTCTATGACTCCACCGGAACCACAAAACGAAACACGGCGTTCTACATCGCTGTAGACAATGTGGATCCCCTTGAGAATCAGATCACCTTTCGTCGAGTGGACGGTGGAGAGTTCCAGACTACGACCGTACTCGGTGGTGGCATCACCTACGCGGGTGCTGGTGGGGATGACGACATCATCGTCATCAAGGATTCAGTGAAGGTTGCCCCCAACTCCCTGGAATCGTGGATCGTGGACGGCACGACCCTGACGAGCTTCTTTGGTATTGATGTGAGGGATCATGGTCAACTCAAGTCCTATGTCCCCACAGCTATCAATGCAGCTCTAACGGAGAGCACCCTGAACAGGCACTTTGCCATGTTCTATGAGTCGTTCCCCGGTAAGAGGCTGGATGCCGCCATCACTACGTCGGGTGTTATCGTGGGGTTCATTGATAACCTGGATACCTACAATGCAGCGATTGCGGACCAGCCGGGCCGATTCCGGTATGACCGAAACGGAAAGCCCCTAGATGTCGAAGCTGGCTACGAGGGGTTTAAGTATCGGTTTGCCTCCCGACCATGCGAGATCTACACTTCGACCCTCTGTGCAAAGGGTACGCTCTATGCTGGGAAGTTCAAGGGGGGTGGGATCACCCGCTATGTACCCCCGAGTCTCCCCGGTGCCAAGGTTGATTCCCGCTTCGGAACGGAGTGCGAGTTCATTGCCTCTCTCGGTGGATCTGGTGGGTATCAGGGCATCTTCAAGCATGCTCACAGTGGCTCCGGTGCAACGACTACGTTCATCGAGGCCCCATTCGTGAGAATGTGGAATTGTATGCCCGATCAGGCAAACTTTCTAAAACTAAGTAGCATTACAGAAGTCCTCGGCTAACTGTAAGAATTAAAGATTAGCTCCTCCTCCCAAAGAAGGTCGGCCGCTCCCCACTAAGGGCCGGTCGGCCTTTTCTTTTTGCAGAGACAGGGGGGTGGGGATGGAAGGGCAGAATGCCAGCTACGGTCCTAGATCCAACAGTGCACCTCATAAAAAATACTCCTGTCGCCAAGTTTTTTCGCCGCAGGCTCAAAGATCCAGACATAATGACGTTCTGGCACGCAGAGACAGGACAGTGGATCCTGGCCTACTGGCTCCGTCGGGGGGTCGTGGATGAGATCGAGGATTTGGGAGCGAACTTCGAGCTGGTAACGGATGATCTCGTGGGGATGATCGTGGGGTGCTACGGTCACGTAGACCTCGCCCGGAAGAAGAAGCGTATCCTGGCCAAGGAAGCAGCTCAGTTACAGCGGCAAACAGAGGCTGTCCTGGAGAATCAGGAGAAGTGGGACTGGTTGAAGAAGCGGACGAAAGACAAGGCCCCCTTGCCTTACACGTTCCAAGCCTCCCCGGTGGAAAAAGGATACTGATATGAATCCAGAGGCACCTCCTGTCTCTGCTAAAGGAGAATTTGATATGGCATCGTACCTTGAACTGTTTACTCTGAAGAATGACTCTGATCTTCAGGATCGTATCCTGGTTGCTACGGTTGTGGCAGCGGAGGCAATCCGGACTGATGCGGATCCCCCTGCGAATCAGGTTCAGCGAGAGGCCTGGGCACGCCAGGCCCTGCTTGATCCCGTGACGGAGTCCCGCCGGATGTTATGGGCGGTGTTGGCAGCAAATAAGAGTGCTACAACAGCTTCGATCCTTGCTGTCGAGGATACTGTACTGCAAGGCTCGGTAAATGCTGTTGTGGATTTGTTCGCAGGAGCTTAATCATGGCTAACAAGGTTTACATTGTTCGAGAAACCCCTATTGTCTGGAGTGATACGGCTGGGGACCTCGTGATAACTATAAACAATCTCGCAGCCTCCGGAGCCTGCCGGATAGGGGCCCGAAAGGACCTCGGTGCCGGAGCTACATCAGAGTGGTATGAGTGGCGGCTCACTGTGCAGTTTGAAACAGCCCCGGTGGTCGGGGAGACCATAGATATCTACTTGTCCACTTCAGACGGTACGGAGGAGGATGGCCAAGAGGGGGCAGCCGATGCAGCCCTGGGTTCGGTTAACTCCCTGCGGAATATGCAATACATTGGCAGCCTGGTCGTGAGTTCAGTAGATGCCTCCCACGACATGACGGCCAGTGGCGTTTGCCGTATTGTTACGAGGTATGTATCGCCTGTGATTCATAACAACACTGTTGATAATTTGAAGGCGACGAATGATACTGGTGAGTTTACGCTCACTCCGACTCCACCCGAGTTACAATAATGAGTTTCTTGATCCCTGGTTACGCTCAAGGTTTTGCCCATTCCGCTGCGGAAGCTGAGGAGCCGCGTTGGTGGGATAAGCTCGGGGCCCTGTACGTACCGGTGCTTGGTATGACTGGGCAGAATACCCTAGTTGACTGGTCAGGTCGGAGGCAGGATGCTACACTGCAAACGGGTGCCCTCTGGGGAGAAACAGAGAGGCTGCCCGGGTGGCCGAACATCTTTACGGCTGCCGGGGGCATTGTCCTACCCAAGCCCCTGATCTCGGATACTACGAAAGCCTTTACAGTTGCTATGTCTTTCTACCGATCGGCGTCGGCATCGGGCAATCGCCTTTTTGACCAACAGACCACCCGCATAGTGTTCTGGGTCGAGGGGCCTTACAATGCTACCACATTGAAAACCTACATAGGGGGTACAACACTGAATGCAGATACCGTAGTGATGCCACTGTGGGGTTACCCACACCACGCGGTGTGGTCGGAGACGCGGGACCCGGACACCCAGCGTGTGTGGCTTAATGGGGAGATAGTGAAGGACACTACGGCAGCGAGGGCGGATTGGGGAGTGGGTGCTGGTACGACAAAGCTTGGAGAAGATTCCCTGGGGGAGACAGAACGCTTGTGGGGGGGAATCTTCTTCTTTGCTTACTATAACCGAGCATGGACTGATATAGAGGCTTACGAATTCTGCCAGGATCCCTACCGGATGCTGAAACCTATAAGGCGAGTGGCAGAATTGCAATTGGTCCCTCCCACTGTCCGGCCCTGGTGGTACTACCAGCTTAATGCTCGACGGAGATCCTACTAATGTTGCTGAAGCCAGTTGATACCGCAATCATTGTGACTGTTGGACCCCTAATTGATGATAATGACTTCAAGGCCTTGGAGACAACCGTACCTTGGAATGCGGCTGGTATGTCCGTAGACCTGTTCGAGGAAACTTATGGGGCTGTTACCAAGACAGATCTCACTCTCACGACGGGTGGAACCAGCGATTGGACCCATATAGGCAACGGCGTTTACGAAGTCGAGATCACAGCAGCCCAAAATAATACGGAAGGGATTCTATGGGTAGTCGGTATATGTGACGGTGTGCTGGTCTTCGAGAGCCCCCGATATGCCGTAGTTTCACAACCAGTCTATGACGCACTGGCTGTTGGTACGGACGTGCTTCCGGTGAATGCCCAGAAGATCAGTGGTGATTCCGCAGCAGCAGACGCCCTGGAAACCATGCTTGATGGAACTGGAGGGAATGTCCTGAAGTTGAAGCAACTCCTGATCGTAGCAGAGGGCAATGATTCGGCCATCGACGCCCGGGGGTTGGGAACCGGAGCGGGTTTCAAGGCGACTGGTGGAGCGACAGGGGATGGGACCAAGTTCATTGGGGGGGCTACCTCCGGACATGGTTTGAACTCCCAAGCCCAAAATGCTGGTAGTGGTATTCTTGCATTGGCCCAGGGCAACACGCCTGGATTGCGATGTGATGGGGAGGGAACAGGAGCCGGTATCGCTGCTACTGGTGGGGGTACTGGAGGGGGCCTCCGTGCCCGTGGCGGGAGCACCAGTGGTCACGGCATCGACACGGCTGGTGGTACCAGCGGATCTGGAATCAAGGCTGTGGGGACGGATTCCAATCCGGGCATATGGGCTGATATCATGGGGACCATCATTGGGGATCTGACTGGTTCAGTGGGGTCCGTTACGAACGAAGTAACGGCTGATGTGACCAAGATTAGTGGAGACGCTACAGCAGCGGATGATCTGGAACTTCTAGTCGAGAACTCCAAAGGGACCGACCATAAGGTACTGATCTCCACAGACGCTCAGGACCTTAATGCGTCCCTCGACGTGAATACCAAGACGATCACGAATGGGGCCGTGTCGGCCAACGCGATTGGGACAGATGCGATTGACGCCGACGCCTTGAAGACAGACGCTATCAGTGAGATTCGAGACGGGATCCTGGATGACGCGACGAGATTTAGTGGGGCCGACATTGCTTCGATCCTCACTGATACGGGTACCACCCTAGACGGCAAGATTGATACGATTGATGGAAATGTAGACTCCATCCTCACAGATACGGCTGAGATCGGTGCTGCCGGAGGGGGCCTCACCGACCTGGGGGGTATGTCGGATGGCATGAAGGCAGAAGTGGAGTCCGAAGCAAATGATGCCCTAGTTGCCCAGAAGCTCGATCACCTGGTAGCTGTAGCTGATGCAGATGACGTAGCAGACAGCTCCATTATAGCCAAGTTGGCCAGTAAGAACGCCACGCCGGACTGGAGCACCTTCGACAACACAACTGATGCCCTAGAGGCTTTGCGGGACTATACGGCCAGCCTAGTGGCTCCCAGCGTTGTTGTGGGCACATCAATGTCCGGCAATGGCTTCCTGAGTGATGCCGTGTCGCTGGTTCGTCAGATGACTGACGAGCCCTCTACCAGGCCGAAGTACACCAATACAGATGTCGTCAACATGCTCCAGGTGGGGTTCTCGACGGTCCTGACGGAAGTCAACATCAACACTGACCACCCGATCCTGGTGCGGCATGATATCACCCTGGTCTCGGGGACCCTCTCCTACATCTTACCTCCCCAGGTGGGGGAGATCTGGCGAGTTGCCAAGATTGTTTCTGGGGGGTACGTTCCCATCTACGAGGTCTGGCCGGATAACCATCAGTCCGCTCACCAGTCCGGGTTCGTAGTGGAGGGAAACGTGTTCCGGCTCCTCACTGACTGGCACTCGACGGATACCCTCCAGATCCTGTTCGTGCCGCTGGGTGAACCTTCCATGCACTATGGAACAGCCGGAGCATCGGATGATACGGATGGGTTGACGATTCCCCTCGCGGATACACCCACGGATGGGACATTGGACACTCGAGCCAATGCATATGCCGGGTACCTGATACGAATCCTGACTTCCACGGAGGCTGATGAGAGCTTCATACAGGAACGGACCATTGTTTCCTACAACAATGTGACTCGGGTGGCAACAGTCAGCCCGGCATTTGATCCGACAATTACGGATGGAACCATCACCTACGAAGTCATCCCAGCCTATAGTGAACTACTCAAGCACGTCGTGTGTATGCAGGTGGCTCTGAACATCCTAGGCATCGAAGGCAACGAGAAACGAATGAAGACTCTAAATCAACGATTCGCCGTAGCGATGCGGGCCTTGAAGATCCTGATTAGCAAGAAGTGCAGCCGGTTCCCCGGACACATGGAGGGAGACACCTCTGATAACGACTACCGAGGGGGTTGGTAATATGCAACACCAAAACAAGGAGACAGCTCCTCAGAATCGGCTGACATGGGTACGAGACCCACTGGGAGGTCAGACTCAGGTTTTCCACAAAGATCTGCAAGGTACTCCTCTCTTTGAGAACCCTAACGAATGCGATCCTAGCCTGTCTCTGCAAGAAGGAAAATTGAGTGAATCCATCTCTGGGGTACAGGTAAGGCCAGAGGACAGAACCTATGGGGGACGCGATGCCTGAGCGAGATACTGACAACAATCGGTCCTGGGTGATCCCGACTGTGTATCCAGGGGCGGATTATCGACTCAATCAGGCTGCTGTGAGTTCTCCCCAGTTGGTGGAAGCTATCGGCACGGATGGTCGATTCGTGGGAGCCATCCGGCCTTTCCCTGGTTTCGCTGATGATACAGTGCACAAGGTGCCCCACCCCGAGTCGGGACGCACCATCTCCAGCATTGCCAATATCTTCTTCGTGAAGTATGCTTCCATCCAGAAGGGTCTCACGTCGGACAAGCTCAGTGGAATTGTGTTGCTGGGAGACAATCAGGAAGAACCAGTTACGGGCAAAGCCATTTATTTTGCTTACTATGACACATCGGATGATTCCTATGATGTTGTGATGTTGGAGGACTTTAAGGATTGGGACGACTTCACTCTGGATACCTTTACTGAATACGATGTTACTTCCCATGGGCAGTACATCTATTTTGTGGCATCCGGTGACACGACGGCGGTGGATGATAACTACAGTACAAAGGAACCTCCTTACAACCGGGCTTATTTCTGGGATTGGAAGATCAACTCCTGGGACAAGTATAACTCGGGATTTAATGTGAGGATGTTGGGCATCGCCTCCCCTCGATTCCTGAAAACTCCCATAAACCTAAGTCGAGATGTCTTTCGGGTTGGGGGGATCGCTGCCGCTATAACTCTAGGTAGTACTACGGTGACTCTGACTACAGATGCTCCTGATCTCTCGGGGGTAGTGCCGGGAGACTATATTTACCTCCATCAGGGAGAGGATGACCTGGAAGTTCAGATTTCTACAGTGGATAATGTCACTAAGGTCATTGTTTTAGTTGGGTCATCTGGTATATGGACTTCAACCACCGCAGAATGGAGGATTATCAAAGAGGATGGAACAGAGAGCAGTGATGCCTTTGTGGCTTACGTGCAGACAGGAGGCCCTTTCACTATGCCCAAAGGCAATTACACCTTTGGGCTGGAATTAATCAGCCGCAAACACCGACTGAGGTCCTCTCTTCGGATGTATACTCTCTTCGCAACTGAGGTAGCAAATACATATATTGCCCTCAGAGTGTATTATCTGGGAGAGACCTATACAAGCCATGGAGGGGACCCCTCCCAGCATTATGATACTAGGGGAGGAGGTCACACTGGAGAAGCTGGGACAGCGATCCTGCATTGGGGCATTCCCCACACAGATGGATTCCGTATTTGGCGATCCCCCGGGGATGGAGCAGAGGCAGCGGGTGGACGAGAGAAATATGACCCAGTGGGACAATTGTACCTCACGGATCCCTACATAGAGAAGGTATTACGAGCGGATCCGGCATCGGAGTATGCTCAGGGGTCTAGAATGTTCATAGATCATAGTACCACTCGTGGGGCAAGTCCTCGCATGGGGCATAGGAGTCCTTATCTCTGGGATGGGGTAACTGCCAGCAATGTTGAGAAAGTTGGGGCCCTGCAAGCTCGACCTGCTTATCAACCTTGGGATGATTCATTTGGTCCGGCTCCCCGGATGAAACGTCTTGCGGCTTACTCGGGGTTGCTATTGGGTATTACGGATATTGCTGTTCCTACAGACTTCCAAAACTGGGATGAGGTACAGGATCGACCTGAAGAATTGTGTTGGTCCCATACTGGTCGGAGTGAACCAGAGAACTTCCCAGTGTTCAATCGCTATGCTTTAGATGGAGCAGGGGAAACTTTCTTGGGTTTGGAACCGGCTGGAGATCACCTGTTTGCCTTGACTGGAGGCTCTGTATACAAGGTTCTGAGGTCCGGTAGCATAATATCCCTCAACCGGGTCCTGTCAGGGGTAGGAGTAGTTAATCGCTTCGCAGCTATAGGAGTGGGAAACACCTTATTCCTTGTAACAAAAGCAGGAGTCAAGTCCATTGATGGCAACTCCGGGGCGATAAAATCCATCTCAGCTCTGGATCGAATCATAATCAATGATGGAGAATGGAATGACTCATTGGATGCTATCCACTTGGAGTATGATGCTACCATTGGAGCCCTGGTTTTCCTGAACACTACCAAGCACGAGTGCATCTTCCTATGGGAATCCACTGGAGCCATCACCCGGCTGGTGGATGCTCCTTGGTCTTTCTTGGCCGCAGGCCCAGACGTAGCGACCTCGGGAGCCCCGAGAGTCTATTTCGTAATGGATGATGGTAACATCCACACTATAGACGCAGACCGGGAAATGGGCAAACGGTCCATGTGTGGAACAGGGGCCGCCGAGACCGTCAATGGTACCTGCACGACGGCATCCATCACTCAGATTATCGACTCAGGGGCAACATTCCCTGCCAACTGCGTGGGACACAAAGTATACATCCTGAATGGAACAGATGAAGGAGTCGCTACAACCGTCACAGCCCGAAATAGTGATACCACCTTGACCGTATCCGGACTCACAGAAGCAACGACCACGGATACCCGATATGCTGTGGCATCCATAGTGACCGAGTTGGTATTTCCTCAATTAGTGGGATACAGAGGAGAGCACGATCCATTCACTCGTAAGATAGTAAAGTCCATATCGGCTGCCTTCTCGGACCTATCAGGAGAGACGGACCCAGATTCCGATGACAACGCGGTGCTGCGATTCGGAGTATGGCGGGACGGCTCCCGCTTGGTAGAGACAGAAGCTGATCTCAACATCTTGCCAGATAAGTGCTTGGCCCAGGTGAGCTGTGGGGATGCCCGAGTGTATCCTAGCTTGAGATTTCTCAGCGGGAACATAGATTTTGAACTCCAGGCTCTGATGGTGGAAGGGATAATCTCAGGGAACGTGGCCCAAAGCCGGATCACTTGACTTCGGGCCCTGTCTCTGCTATAATGTAAGGGTATATCATGGGTAAGTCACATTGGGAAGGTCAACAGGGTTCGGCGAAACAGGGTTCGGCGAAGTTGCAGTGGGACCCTACCTGGAAGCCCTTGATTTCAGAGTTGGGATCGCTTCCCCCGATGGGGTGGCGAGGTCCAGGAGAGGGTGAGACCGGGTTTCAACCATTGATCCCAGATGCTCCTCCTATCGTTCCTTTCGGGTGGTATAAATCCGACGTGGGGGGTACAGGGCCGATAGGAGAGGAGGAGGGGGAGGAAAAGGGACCCACGACAGATATGCCAGATTGGTTGGGGGACATCGTAGAGGGATTATCTCCTGCTACCCAGGCTGGAATGGGCCCAGTTTGGGAAGCTATGGAAAGGTCTACCACTGAAGGACGAATGGATGTAGCAGGGGCGGAAAGAGAGCGGCAGCAGTACGAGCAGGATGCCCGGCGACGTATGGCGGGAGCTGAGGAACGACATAGGGGATTGATGGAGGACTTAGGGGGAATCGACGAGTTTGGACAAACCATCCTGGGAGATATGGAAACAGCCATGGGGGTTTTGGAGCGGGCCCGAACGGATATTCGGGATATACCAGACCGGCTCCGGGGGGATATTCAGCTGGGTCGGGAACGAATTGACCAGCAATTGATTCGAGCCGAGAGATTGATTGGAGCAGATCGCACCGAGGCTCTGGGGGCAGTACATTTAGGCTATGCCAACATGCTTTCCACAGCCACAGCTGATGCCCACGCTGCTCAGGGCCAGAACGATTCCAAGATCAATGCCCTGGTCCAGCAGGGACAACTGGGAAGTGACCAGGCTGCCATGATGAAGATGCAATTCAATCTGGGTTCCAACATGAATATCGCTCAGAGCATTGGAGCAGTGGGGGCCCAATATGGTGCGATGGCCCAGAAGACCTACGCGGATTTCGGCAACATGCTAACTAGTATTGAGGGGGCTGCGGTTGGAGCGGCAGCGACCTATGAAGCAACTGGGGTAGGGGCCTTAACTTCAGCAGAGGTCGGTCTGGGCAACATGAATGTGCAAATAGCGGAAGCGATGGCCAACGTCCAAACCAAACGGATGACGAGTATGCTTATGCTGGGAGAACTGCGTACAGCTGCCGAGGCATCATTTAACCAGTACGAACTAGCCATGCTCCCAGAGATGAACCAACCCTTCGTACCTGCCAGTGTGGTTGAGTACAATGATGTCATTATGAAACAGGAATGGATGCGTAGCATCATCGGTGCTGAGCAAGGAACGATGTACATGGAGCTGGTGGAAAGAATGGGTGTACAGCAGACAATCTTCTCCGGAATTGATATGTTCATGTCTTGTGCCCAAAACTGGGGTGGGGGTTAATCATGGCAAATCGTCAAATGAGTTCTCCAGTTCAACCCATCTCTCGGGAGGCCATGAGTTCTCGAAGAAGAGGTGGAGGAGGTCCCTCTGGGGCTCAGATGGCTCAACAAGCAATGTCTAGCTTCGCTGCTGACCAACAGAGGGCCATGAGCCAATTTATGAATAGAGCTGGACAAGTTCAGCAGAGACAGGGGGAGGACCTCGGTCAGCAGATGACTGATGCCATGAATCGGATCATCGACCGGCAGGATGTACGTGCTCAAAGGGAGGAATCCAGGCAGTGGCAACTTGAGGATCGGGATTTCCAGGCCAAACACTCGGAACAGTTACTCCGACTCCAGGACCAGATGGCGGGTGATGCCGTGAATCTCGCCCGACGAGGTAATGACATTCGGAAAGGTGGTCTGGAGCTCGTTAATCAGATAAAGCTTAATCTCAGTCGAGACAAGGAAAAACTGGCGGCCTCGGCGAGATACATAGCTGATGAGAAAGCAAAGGGGAGTTTTACTGCCCGAGGAGAGGAAGGTCTGGTTGACTACAAAAGATTGACACAGTTGCAGAAATCTGCCGAAGCCTTATACGAGGATCAATTCTACTCTCCCTATGGCTTGGAGGTTGGAGCATGGGTAATGGAGATCGAAGACCAAATGAGGAGGGGAGAAGACTATCCGGACATACGCCGTGTGGGGATCGAGAAACTAAAGATGTCAGAGCGGGTGGCCGCCCGGCTTCCAGAGGGACATCAGCTTCTTCCGACTCTTAGTGACGAGCAGTTTCTGGACCTGAAAAGAGGAGGTGGATACCCTTCTGATGGGACGTGGGGTAAGAGCTCAGATGACCCAACGACCTTTGCCAACTTACTGAGTCCTCAGTCTGCGAGTGAGATCCTGAGAGATGAACTGGATTGGGCCCAACTGGGTACCCGGGAAGCCCAGACGGCATACGTACAACGGGGCGTGCAGGCGACCATCCGACAGAGGGACGATCTGAATGTGGCTTGGAAGCATGAGGCTCGGATTGCGGCACTTGCCGAGAAACGTATACCCCAAGCTATAGGCCGCGGACTCCAGTCATTACGTTTCAAATTGACGGAAGGTGATCCAGACCAGGATATGGTCGGGACTTTCATTGATGAAGTTGTTAAGTCCGGCCTAGGCCCAGATAGTGCACCCTTAATCGGACACGTCGCAGAGTGGTTGAAGCTAGAGGACAAAGTAGTAGACACGGAAGAAGAACAGGCCGTGTTAATGCCTGTCTTGGCCCAATATGAGGCCATGAAGAGCTTGTTGGTTCCGGTCATGGAGACTCAGCCTGGAGTGGAAGGGGATCCTATGAAGCCCATGATTGCACAGTTTGTGAAAGACCTCACGGCTCCGGGGGCCTATACGGGGTGGTGGGGAAAAGAGCGGACTCCTGAATTCGGGATCATACAGCGTCTCTTAACAGCGGATCAACCCCCATTGGTGGCTGGTAAACCTCGTAAGTGGGGTATGGTACACGGCCGAGCAGCCATTATGCCCGGAGGTGCGAAGGCGGGAGAGTGGATGGAAGACACAAAGGTGGAACTGGAACAGGCCGTGCGGCGGCAACTGGTGGACGGGGCCGTCTTGGAGTTGGATAGGAGGATTGGTATTCTAGAGTCCCAGCCATACCCTACTGCCGTCCGCACGCTACGAGCTACCAATTCTCGCAAACTAGACCGCCTCGTTCCGCAAGTTAACGATATAGCGGCCATTGAGGCCGACATACGAACCGGGATAAGTACCGAAGAGGGGTGGGAAGAAGCACGCGAGCGGGGAGAGGAATATTTCCGGGGCATTAGAGGTCCAGCTCAAGCCCTGGCGTCCCTCCTAGATCAGCATCCATCATCGGCGACTGTAGTGTCCAACTTCCTAACTGGTAAGGGTAGTTCTCCAGTGTATGATGACAACGGCCTGGCATTGCTGAAACTCCTGGAACCCTACAATGACCGATGGACAAGCCGGATTGCAGACATAACTGAGAAGCAACGCAGACAGGCCATCGAAGCTGCGGGGCCTGTAGGACCCCAGCAGAAGCCTCCCCCGGGCCCCAGTGCCGGTCCCTCTGTCTCTGCTACTTCACAACAGTGGGGTGGAGACCAACTAGCAGGAGATGATTGGAGTTTGGGTAGCTTGCCAAATATAGAGGATAGACGATAATGGCTCTTATCTCAGTACCAGTCCTAGTCGGAGGTATCGTAGGGTGGACGATATTGACGGGGATCCTCAACCGCACTCTGGGCAAGGCCGGGCGAGAGGAACTCCAGCGGACGGAGGCTGCCATTGCCCGTGCGGAGGCTCCGAAAGCCCTGTTGAGTCCTCTCATCCAAGAGGGGGTAGTATCAGAGCGTGAAGCTCGATTGGAGGAGAGGTATGGAGTCAGCCCCCAGGAGTTGATGACGACGGTTGCCCGGACGCGGGCTGGGGCTTTTGACCAAGCACTTCCCAGAGCCGAGGCTGGGTATAGCCCTCTGGTCGAACAGATTGCTGCTCGGATGGGAATGCGTCCCCAGGACATTGCCTCCCGGTTGAATCCTGCTAGAGTAGGAGGCGGCATGACCCTAGGGAAGGCTGTATTTGGGGATCGACCCGTTTAAGGGGAGAGATATGGGGACGTATGAACCAATAGATGTTGCCCGTGGAGCTGCGGGAATGGGGCCACAAGCGATCCCCGCAGCGGAGATAATGCCCGCCGCCCTCGCCGGTGCTGGGGGAGCCCTACCCGGAGCGGAAGTTGGGGCTATGACCCTCAATATTGAACAACCCATGATGGACGCGGCGGAGTGGTACGAGGTCTGGATGGGGCGAGTAAGTGTTGAGGAGAGGAAGGAGATACTGAAGCGGATCATGGTAGAGGAAGGAGTCTCCGAGGAGTGGCTAAAGAGATTCGATCAGACTGGGAAGAAGTTACTCCGAGGTGGTCGATCCAATGCTATGAGGCTCACCCGTGGCCTGAGTCAGGCCCAGAAGGCAGCTTATACCCTCAATTGGGATCTCGCCCAACGATTCCGTGGCAAAGGGGGTATCCCAGTAGCAACCCACGACGCCTACGCCAAGAAGATCCTGTCTCTGCTGAGGAAGACTCCTGGTGTACCCAAGGAGTACCTGGCTTCACTAGGGAAGCTGACCCCAGAGGCCCTCCGGAAAGCTGGACCTTTGCAGGCCCTTAGCACCTTAGAGACAGCCCGCCCCAACACTGCCGTTGGGAGCATATGGAGATGGTTTCTCCAAGGTCGAGAGATTGGGAAGCCCCCCGAGCGTCTCGCCAAGGAAACCCGAGATGTTTTGGGTCAGTTGTTAGGTGAAGCCCCCGAAGTAGCAGAGACAGGGGCACCAGCTCCAGCCAAGACGAAAGTGGGTCGAGCAATGCAGAAGGTGGGGGAGTTGGGTAAGAAGGCTACTCGCCGTGTTTCTGCTGGACAGGGTCTACCTCCCTCAAGTCCAGCAGCCGTGGGAGCCCTACGGGGGGCTGGTGTTAAGGGTATGGGTCGGGCAGCGATGGGTCTGGCGAAGATGGGGGGTCTCGGCCCACTTGTCGGGATGGCCGCGTTGGCTCATACGGCCCACGGGGCTATGACGGAAGGCCATTATAAGGCTCGGGATATGTATGAAGCCTGGTCGAAGGGGCAAGGGATGGCTAACCCATCTGAGTCCCTATTGCGGGACTTCCTCAACAAGAAGGACAACATCTCTAGGCGGCGTGCCATGCTCCAGAAAGATCCTGAGATGCTTCAGAAAGTCGTCCAGGCTATCGCGGAGAGTGGACCCCAGAGTCCTTATACGGCTAGCGAGATACCTTTGGGGCAGGTGGCTCAAGGACCTGGTCGGGGTCAAGGCCGAGGGAACACAGAGGATCTCGATGCTATCTTAGGAGCGTTCTTGTCACAACTTGGGGAGGTATAGGATGGGGAGTCAGATCGGATCCCCGGGCCTCTTGGAGCGACCGGGCCTCGCTACTCGCAATCTTCTAGTTGGGGATTATGAATCTGCCTTTGAGGCAATGTTTCAGCCCCAGAACCTCACACCCAAACAGCGTGATGCCTTCCTGGCTGACCACGGTTTGGATAAGGGTCCCTGGCGTCACGTCTTTACGGCTCTAACTAATCCTATCCTCATAATATCTCTGGCTGTAGCCTACAAGTTCCCAGTAGCATCTGCTAAGAATATGTTTGCTGTTAAGGACCGCATTGCCGCCATGTCCCAGCGGCTCCCTTTCATGGGAAAATTAGCCTCCATGCAGGCTCTATTCCGAGGGACGGGAGTTCCGGAGGCTTATGGGGGCGTGGTTCGGGACGTATGGGATTTTCGCTCTGGGTATTCGGAGATGATGTCATCGGTCCTACAGAAATTCCAGAAACAAGTAGGTCGTTTACCTACGCAGAGGGAACAATATGTAGTATCGGCTTGGCTGGACGGATTACACAAGCCCCTCCGGGGTTGGAAAGGAGAGAAAGGATTAGTCACTATTGGGAAGGCAGCGAGTCGGTACGTAGTGCCAGAGGTAGGTGCTCTCATGCCGGGCCTGGAAGCCAAGATGGGTCAGCCACTCCTCCAGTTGGGGCGGGACTTCCGGGGTATCTTGGATGATATGTGGGGAAAGACCTATGGATCCATCCAGAATCGCACACAGCTTATGCGGACCATCCAGAGGCTGGAGAAGAAAGGGACAGTTGATGAGTTGACTCTGGCCATGAGGCAGTATATTCAGGACCCGACGAAGCCTATGGATTACTTCCCACACCGGATGATGCAGAACGAAGAGGATTTCCGGAAGCTGATGGAGGCCATGACTACCCCAGCAGGGGTCCGTGCGTTCGCGGGGCAGGCCGGGCGGAAAACTACCAAGTGGGTTGGGACCGAAGCCATGAAGCGGAAGTTCGCTATGAACCCTTCCGTTCAAGAACTGAAACAGCTCGGGCCAGAGCTAGTGGACCCTCATGCCTTGGAACGGATGGAAGACATCATCAAGTATCGAACTCTGGCGGCTGCCCGGTCCTCGGGGAAGTTCGCTGATGGCACCCTCAAGAAGATGGAGAAGCTGACCCTGGGACAGATTCAAGAACACTACCCTACTCAGATGAGCCGAGTTGAGGCTCAGGAATTCTCAGGGTTACTATCCGAATCCCGACCAGCTCCATACAGCCTGAAGCTCCTCCCGGTTATGTCCGAATACACTCACACCTCTGGTAGTATGTATGCCTGGACCACGAAAGCGGGGGCAGATAAGTTGAGTGGGGGAGAACGGTTGTCAAATCTCGTGGATGAACTGAAGACTGTTCATAAGACAACGGGGTCTGCTGCCGCTGGGATGCGAGTCGATATGCTGGAGAATACTTACATCCCTATGGCCCTAGGGAGGGGAACCTTCCGATCAGCACTCAAAGCCCAGCATTGGGATCAGGGGATGTATCGATTGGGAGTATGGATCAAGAATCCAAAGGTCGAACGGATATTCGGAAAGAAGCTAACCGATACCCTAGCGAAGCAATTGACGGAAGCTCATGGAGCATTCTCCTACATTAACTTGAACCAACAAGCAGCGGGTTATTTCTATCTATCAACCCTGGGTATGAACCCAGCTTCGGCCATGAAGAATCTTCTGCAATTGGTACTCACGACAGGTCCGACCCTAGGTACGGGAACCACCATTGCTGGTATCAATTCGGCCATGCGGAAGTCCCACAAGTATTTTGCGGGGAGGTTGGGGCCCCGGCAGCTGGGCCACGATGAAGCTGTCCGATTTGCATTCCCAGAGTATGGAAAGTCCGGGCTCGCGGCATCCCCTATCATGGACCAAGTGCTACAGAATACCCTTCAGAACGCTGGCAACATAGCTGCTCTCCCAACCGGAGGAGTAACTAATATCAGCAAGAAAATCTCTCGGGCTATGATGTCCCTCTTTACGGCCTCGGAGAATGCAGTGCGGCTCTCGACGTGGGAGGCTGGACTCATTCATGCTAAGCGGGCTCGGATGCCGATGGCGGATGCTACTAAGTTCGCGGCTCGGCTCGTTGAGGAGACTCAATTTCTGACTGGGCCCCAGAACACTCCATATTGGTTGGTAGATAAGGCTCCCTTAGTCCGACAGCTGGCCCAATTCCCTCTGCGGTTCCTGGAGTTTGCTACCCATACTGCCTTTAACCTGGGTGTAACGGAGATCGACCCTGTCTCTGGTAAGGCTCGGAACCTGTTGGGTAAGAATCCGGGGACTTTTGCCCGCATGATAGCAGGGTCTATAATCGCTATGGAGTTGGGCAATGCTGTTGGGGTGGACCTCGAACAGGCTCTCATCAGTGGAGCCATGCCAACCTTCCAAGAAGGGAGAGAGGGAGCTTTTGGAGGTTTTCCCATAATTCCTCCTGCCTTCCAGGTGGCAGGTAACATTGCTATGGGAGTGACGACAGGGGATTTCACAGAGGCGATGCGAACCACCCCCCTCTTGATTCCGGGTGGAGTAGGAACCTTCCGGGCCATGGGCCTGATCCCAGGGGTCCCGTTTGATCTCGGGCAGCGAGCTAGTCAACTCTTTGAGCGGACTTATGCGGACTACAAACAGCCTGCCCCAGACGGCCGGATAGCCGTGTACTCGGGGGCAGATACACTTAGAGGATTCTATAGCCCCTGGGAACTTGTGAAGCAGGGCATCGGTATCCGTTCTGGTGACATGCGATCCGAACAAGAGTTGCTTTCCCTCCTCGTCAAGAATCGAGATTCTATTCGGGATGCTCGCAAGAGTTTCCTGGATGCCCGTCTACAGAACAATGCATCCGGAGCCCAATCAATAGCGGAGCGGTTTGAAAAGCAATTCGGCTTCGTCCTTCCAGTGACAGAGCAGGATCTGGAGGCGATGCAGGTCCGTCGCCGGGTGACGAGGTTAGAGCAGGTGGTCCGGACTCTTCCCCCCGGGGACATTCGGGATCACTACATCCAGCTAATTTCTTCCACTCTTGGAGCCTCTGGTCAAGCTCTATTAGGAATAGATCCAATGCTTCTTGGCGAAGCGAAGCCGACTCGTGAAGCTGCCCGCCAACCTTCCGGAGCAGGCCCCATCTCCGGTCCAGCAGCCAACCCGCGAGGTCCCTACCGAACTGGGCCATTCGATCAAGTAAATCCTCGAACTGTAGGCAGGCAGCCATTACCCCCCACCTCCAGGTTTGGTTTCTGATAAACCCTGTCCAGCGGAGAATTGAACGGACAAGTCCCCATGCCGTGCCAAAGCTCCATCTTCATAGGGAGCCAACCAACGTCGATAGAACTCAGCCTTGACGCACTCCAGTACGCCCATTAAAGTGTTGCCCCGGTAGTATTGCCGCCCCTTAGCCCATAATTTCACCAGTAGAGAAGACAACACATAGTTCAACTCTCCTGGAGCGAAGGCGGCAGGAGTACCCAAGTCGGCGTCAGAGGAATCCCACACCAGAGTCTCAACCAGCTGGTTGACCAGCTCGTCATACCGTTTTCTATGTTGTTGGGGAATGTAAGGCATCTATTTTCTCCTAAGAGTTCTCTTCTATCACTCGCCTACCTCGTGGTGTCAACTCGAAGCAGAGACAGGATCGGTTCCCAGCTACCACCTTCTCAGGCAACGAGCGAATCCAACCCTGGTCTCGCAGTCGGGACATCAATGAGGACAGACTCATCTGTTCAAGACGGAATTTGGTGGCCAATCTCGATACAGGCTGGGGTCCATTCCGCAATTCGTCCATGATCGTCTTGGTACGTCCGCCGTATGAATAGGTGGGCTGCCCATTTTGCCACACGGGTACGACACCACCGTACTCTTGACCCACCCATACTATGACCTTCCGGCCCTTGGGGCTCTTCCGTCGGGTCTGGCTATCCAGAATCAACTCGTCTTTGCAGAGCCGGGTGAAGCAAGGGTACACGGTCTGAGGCAAGTTGCCTGTCTCTGCCACTGCTTCAAATGCTGTTAAGCCCTTGGGTCCTCGAGCCTGGATCATTTGCAGTACCCTTTTCTCAACCCCCATCAGGGACCTCCCTCTCCGTGAAGACTATCATAACGTCTTCCTCCTGCATGACTAGCACAAGTTCATCAGCTATGCACAATGTTGTGAAACCATAGTTCAAGAAAACGATCTCGTCCCCGACTTTCAGGGTTTGCACATCAGGACCCGCAATCAGGACGGTCCCAGTCTGTGTGGGTGTCCGAGCCTGGTCCGGGATCACAATGCCTCCTGCAGATACAGCTTCGGGGTCATCCCGCCTCACCAGGATTCGGTCAGCCAAGGGCTGGGGGTACTTCGTTATCTCGCTCATCTATCAATCCTCCAGGATCATAGTCGTCCCAGTCAGGGTCTTCTAACTCCTTGAGTGGGTCGAAATCCTCTTCGAGTTCGGGACGACATATGCACTCGTCGAGTTCTCGACCACACCCATAACACGGTTCTGCTTTAGGATCAAATACCATCAGGGTCTTCTTCAGCCAATAGCCTATCTCCCTGTAGACGTTCGACTTCAGCAAGAAGTTCCTCACGATGCTTCAATGCTAAACATATCCCATCTCGTGCCATCAGCTCACCCAGAGACAGGCTACGAAATTGCTTCACCGTCATACATCGTTTCAATTCTTCATCTGTCATGGTAACACAATTCTACTTTGGCCTCGCTGACTATCGGCCTCGTGAGGTAATACAATCCTTTTGAGTTTCTCTTGAGCCTTTTCAGGTTTCACCAGTAGGGTCTTATGTTGGCAGATGAACATGCCCCATGAAGTTCGCTGCCACTCGCATGTCCCTGCCCACTCCCCCAGGGGCATAGGGTGGGGTAGCTGCCCCGTGATCCGAGCCTTCACACAAAAGTCCACGGTATAGATCGGGGGAGGAGCACGACCTGGTAAGTACCCCTTGTGGGGGTGCATCGTGTGTTGATACCGACAGCTGTACCACTTCCCAGAGAGCCTGATTCCTCGCCCAAAGCATACTCTCAGTAGGGTGAGGTTGCTCACTTCGGGCTCAGTTTGCTCCAGGGATAGCCGACATCGACCCTTCCTTTTGAAAACAACGAGGTCCTGAGCCATGCGTATACACATATCGACCGGGCCTCCCTCTCGATAGGCATGATCGTGCGGTTGAACTGACACCATTATGGGACATGATGACGCCATAGTTACAACTTCCTACCTGTGATTGCGTCCATTATAGCCGCCACGATGAGTATTGCACCCAAGATTATCGCTAGATTCACTGACATTCCTACTCCATTCCGGAAGGAGGGGGGTTCCCGGGACAAGTCCCGGTTACCCACCCCTCGCCTCCCTGTCTCTGCCTACTCGTCGGAATCGACTCGCCCATTGTACAGGATGTTGAAGTAAGTTCGATTCTCTTTGCCTTTGGTTGCCGTGATGCTCACCTGTAGGACCGCTATGGAGTCCTTCGATTCGGTAGCGGCTTTCAGTACTTCAACGGCCTCGGAAAGAGTTTTGATGTTTCGTTCACAAACACACCGGGCCAATACCAATAATCCCCTATGGGCATAAATGGTACCGCCGGGCCCACGTGGGAACCAGAAGGAATCTGTGAAGGATTCCCCTTCCTTCTCTCCTACCAGGATCTCCATTGTGATCTTGGCTACGCCGGTCTCGACATCTCGGGCAATGACTTTATCCATGTGAAACTTTGTGAGTGCGACAGTGTATTCTCCCACTCCAATCTCGGACGCCTTGCGGGTGAGATCTACATCATTCGCGAACTGCTCGTACTCAGCTACAACATCCAGGAACCCAGCTTCGTCACGACTCATTTCTTTTCTCCAGTAAGTTCTTGGACAGCTGTCTCATACGCCTGAGACAAGGATGCCCAACCTCCTATTTTAGGTACAACGGTCTTATCAGGGAAGGGAACTCGGATCTTAACGTCATTGGTTGTTTCCCCTTTCCAAACTCCTCCGGGGATAGTCCTTAGAACCCTTATCACTTCTTTCTTTGTTTCGCCTGGGATCTCAACGATTTTTCCCAATACTGCCTTCTTGATTCCAGGTTCCACCCAAGTCCTCGAGGCGAATTCCATGAACAGCATGTGCTCGCACTCCCGACGAATGGCAATGGCGAATGAATCCGAAACAGCCAAGGACTGGATTATCTTTGTTTCCCCTCCAACCTGCTTCGTCTTAGGAGTCACATGGGCCAGCATCGTCCAACCAAGTCCGGCTCGATGAGCACTGTCTAGGATACCAAAGACCTCCTTTCGCACGATGGTGTAGGCATTACCATTCCCATCTTTGTACTCCAAAGGGTCATCGATATTGTGGTTCAGGCAGAAGTCTCGCAGGAAGATATCAATGAGCTTGTCAATGGTATCAATGCCCAGCATCTCTATGTCCGTCTTGCCACTACGCTTACGCCCGATGATCTTCTCTGCCATTTCCCTGTAGGCAGCGGCTTGTTTCCCTGGCGGGACAGACTTGGGAACCACGTAAACACCTGCTTGGGGATCATCCACCGTGTTACCTCCACCCTCTGTGTCCAGGATGAATGCACGTGGATTGCTGTGCAGGATAGTGGACTTACCACAACCTGGTCTACCGACGAAAACATAGCGTCCCTCGTTTGCAGAGACAGGGGCGAAACCCTGGTGGACTCCCGGCATGGCCAAAAGGTCCTTAGCTAGAGGGCTAGTGATGGTACTACTCATAGCTCAATCCTCCTAGTTGTAATCCCGAGTTTCCTCGTCTTCTTCATCTTCTCGGAACTTGATTTCAAATCGACGGTTCACTTCTTCCTCCCATGTGATGGGATCACTAGAGCACAATCCGGAGAAGGGACACTCACTGTTGAAGGTCTGGCAAGCATAGTCTCCGGCCCGGAAGAATCGCTCCAGGTTGGAATTCGCCCGACAGGCTCTAGCTGTCTGTTGCAGGCGGAGGTACAGCTCCTTGCTGAGCGTTGGACTCGTGAAGGCTGTGGCTGTCTGCAAGATGGGAGAGTTCTTCTCGTCCTTTGCGTGTTCGTCCCTGTACCACTCGTGGATACGCTCAATGTAGTGATTGAAGCCTTCCTTGTCCTTCGTTTTGGGACAATACTTGATCGTTGGCTTCCTTACAATGTTGTGGATGGAGCCCATGACCCTGTAGTGGGGGTACTCTGGAGAGGACTCGGCCCAGGCATCTAGGTGGCATTGCAGGACCAGCCGGTACAGAGCAATCTGGGAAGAAATACGGACTGACCGTGCTCGTGCCATCGTCTTCATGGAAGTTGTCTTATGGTCAATGATCCATACGTCTCCCGTGGACTTCTTCACGAGGGCCAGGTCGCAAGGGGATACCAATGGGACGGAAATGCCACAGACCTTGGCTTCCAGTTTCAGCTCGATGCAGGGCAGGCCGTCTGGAGTCTCCAGGATTTCCCACTCCTCCCAGTTAAAGGGAACGAAATCCATGAAAGCTACAGCCATTGCCCGTGCTTTATGGAAATCATCCTCCATGGTTTGGAGTACTGATGTCACCATCTTACCAGATGGAGTAAATCCAGCCGGGTCAGCTGATGCCAATACTTCATTGGACATCTTGTTCAAGGTCTTGTTGGCTGCCTGCAATGCCTTGTCTCTGCTCTCTCCAGAAAACAAGGCTTGCAGAACCAAGTGGAAGACACGACCAAGGGATAGGGAGGACACATACTCCCTGGGATGTAAGCCCAGCTTGTAGAGATACATGAACTTCCTTGGGCAATGCTCCAGCTCGTGCATAGCCGACGACCGGATGGTTGGCATACGGATGTCAGTAAACAAATCCTTGAGACACTCCGGCAGAGTCTGACCCTGGCAGCTGCCAGGATGCTCGAAGATACCCACTGAGTCAGAACACGGGGGGTCAATTTTACATTCAGCTACGTCAGGCATCTTTTTGTTTTTCCTTCCAAAATCTTTCTGTGTGACATTCTCGGCATATCCGAACCTCCCAAACGACGCCCCGTACTTCCTGTGTGCGAAGCAATTGGGCAGAAGAACAACCACAACCGGGGCAGTTGTCCCTCGCTCTATTTTTAGGCTCGGTTTTGTCGGGAGTCAAGTTTTTTCTGAAAAATTCCCTCTGCTGTCCTCGGTCGTCCCACTTGAAAGGTTCTCTCTCTTGAAAGTACATGATGGCCATGGCATTAAAGACGATTGCAGCGAGGTGATCCTCGTCGTCCTCTCCCATGACGAACTGCTGTAAGTGGCGATGAAGGCTGGACAAGAATCGGGTAAAGGGCATACCCTTGGCCCAGTTCCAGTCCCCATAGTGCTCTGCACCCTTGGTGTAGAGATCTGCTACCCTTCGCAGAGACAGGGCAGGGATCAATTCATAGCGGGGCTTCCCTTCTTGGCTATCCCGGTGGGCTCCGGAAGTGAATGTCTCCTTCTCCCCTGATTGTTTTAGCTGATAATCCATGATTATACCTCCTCTCCGGTCAACCTATGGATGACCTTCATTCGATCTCGCAACCGTAGGACCTCAGCGTAGAGGCAGCGAGGGCACCGCCATTTTCCGAGTTCATGTTCGAATAATCCAAAGAGATGTCCGCAACGATCACAGACAGGCTGTGTGAGGTCTTTCCAAGACATAATTAACTCCTCCAATTTCGGGCATTGTGTCGATTCTTCTCATACCAGGAGTCCGAGTAACTTCGGTCTGGCATCCATACACAGGGATAGAATAGGTGTCCCATCATCACTCGTATCATCATCTCTCCCAACCTCCGACGGGCGGCTGGCAAGTTGTGCCCTGGAGCGAACCACAACCGGAGACCAAATGCACAGGCTGTCTGGATGAGACGATCCAGAATGATCCCTTCGGGTAGTCCCTCCTTTCTCTCATACGCTCGGAACTCGGCCTGGGAGGACTCCACCAGGAGGTACCGCCCACCAGGGTCTCCTGCGGAAGGGGCAATGCGACACAGCCTCTCGAAGGCTTTGCTTGCCCGCTTCCAGTCCTTGGTAAAGAGGTTTGTATAGATCTCCGAGACCCGGTACTTGCGTTCCCAGGTGCAGCAACGGTCATGCCGTACCCCTTCCGGAAATTCCAGACAATAGTCTCCCGCGAACAGGGCATCGACCTTCGTGTCAATAATAATCTCATGACTCTTCCCGGTCCGGTCCGACCACCAAGTCAGTGTCGCTGGGAACAGGACCGGGATCTTCTCCCGGGAATCTATCACTACTGTTAGCTTCTTCGGCACGACGGGCAATCTCACGGTCTATCCTTCCTCTCTCAACGAAGATTCTATCCCAGGCATTATGGTAGGCCTTAGTTGGCATCCTCGAGCTTTCTTCGAGATACCGGTCAACAAGGGCATCCATCTTCTCCTCGGCCTTCAACGCCATCTGGATCAACTGCTCGTCGCTCGGGTCTTGTAAGTTCATCGTCTTTCTCCGGGTCCCAGGTCTTCAGTTCCTTCTTACCAAACAGGGCCTCGAAGTTCTCGTAATACTTCTCCCGAGATACCTGTCGGGGTCGTGTCCAGTCTCCTTTGGAAAATCCTAACCACAACACAATCTTCTCTCCTATTGCTGATAATCCAAGTGAGTCCTGACGGACTTCAACTCTCGCCTCCACGCCGTAATCCCAGCAGCGAAGCCTAGGAGGTACTCCCGCATCAATTCCTTCTGAGTCATTTTAGTATGCTTAGCCTGCTCCCGGACACATTCCGGGGTGTCTGCTGGGGGATCACTCTTAGCTCCTGCTCCTCTCTGCCACCCCGTTATGTAGACTTGGATGATACCCTCTTTAGTTCTCTTGGTCATTTGATTACACGTGCCTCTTCGCAGGGGGTAGGGTCCCAATGATTTCCCCTTCGCTGATGACGATTCGTCGCTTTCCCTTATCCAGTACTCGCACAAAGTCCACCTCATATCCACCCTTTTCTGGATACTTTACCATGGCCCAGCCCTGCTGCCACTGAGGGACCCCGACAATGTATTCCAGATCGAAGTGGCAGAGACAACCGGCTTCGTAGCCCTCATTGAGCTGGTCCCAGCTACGGAAGGAGATATGGCCCATCTGGTGGGTGTGGCCCATCAAGATGTTACCCTGAACACGTTGGCAGACAGCCCGTGCTCCCATTCCGCCCGCAGTCATGGCCCAGTTGCACTTGCGAGCCAGATCTCCATGGAGATACCACAATCCCTGTCGGCCCCCGATACGGTAAGGCTTCTCGGGAGTGTAGTATCGGATGTGGAGCTTGTCCAGGCCCAGCAGTTGGGGAATGCTCAGATTGCGGATGGGAGCCAACTCTTTAGCACGACCCCACAGCATCCGACGGAGACGGTTCTCGTGATTCCCCTCACAGAATCGGATGTCACACCCTCTCGGAGCGATGTCCACCATCGCCTCCAGGAACTCTGTCGCCATGTCAATCTCATCCTGGATGTGGACCTTGCGAAGGGGATTCTTATCAAACCGGCTCAGTGTGTAGCAATCAATCAGGTCACCCAAGATGTCTATGCCACTGGGCTGTATGCGGTTAATGTCCTTCAACCACAAGGCCAAAAGACCCTTATCTTGGAAAGGGAAATGAACGTCACTCAGGACCAATCGCACCGTCGTCATGTTATGGCCTCCTCGGTCGGAATAGGGACAAGAAGCTTTTAAGGCCTTTTATGATGGGTATCCCCAGGGAACGGGCATATTCACACTCCCTATCTGCCCCCGGAGATTTCCCTGGAATCCGCAGGACATAATCAGAATCCTTGATGTAGCATTCATCCAGCTCCAGCCACTGCTCATAGGTGATGCGATTGGGCTGCATGAACTCGCAGAACACCGTCAAGTGGGGACAATGAGGGGCATAACCCGCTTCGATCAGCGTGAAATGAGCTTCGATAGCCTCGTGAATCTTCTTCATCGAGAAGTTCATCCCTGTGCCGCCCGTCATAGGACCAGCGATGTAGACTCTCGCCTTTTCCAGCATCGTAAGTTTCTCCTTTCGGTCATTATACCTAAGCTACGTGGCTAGGTCAAGTAGCAATTCTCCGAATCTTTACATCATAATCCAGTGGTAGCGACCGGCCCAATTCCTCACATAAGGCTCGGTAATATGGGGGGTTTGGCAGAATCCTTTTCAGCAGAGACAGGACGACGGGAAGTTCACACTCGTGGCATTCAATTGTGGCTGCATCGTACACATTCAGAGGAGTCACAGCCCGCATGTGACGTTGCTTGAAGGCCAATGCCAACTCGAACTGAGCTGACAGTGTAATGTTCGCGGCGACAGCCTGCACGGGCATGTTGACGATCTCTTTTATCTGGTCCTGTCTCTGCCTCTTGTTCCCTAAGAACAGCCGGGACTGACCGACCAGAGGCAGCTCAAAGTAACCGTGCTTCTGGACGAACTCCATCAGTTCATTCTGCCACTTTCTGAGCCCCTGAGCACAACCCCACCAGGTGTCGATGTCGATCTGGCACTGATCCAAACGACGGGCGATCCCTTCGTCACGCATGAGGGTGGTTTGGTACTGCTTGGCTCCGCCGAGATATATGACCAGAAAATTGAGGGTCTTGCCCACCTGGCGGAACCTTTTTCCCGTCTCTTCAGGGAATAACCGATGGGCCGTAGCTAGGTGGAAATCACAGTTCGGTTTGCTGTACTCCCCCATCATCCATGGATCATTAGATAGTAAGGCCGCCATGCGGAGTTCAATCTGGGAATAATCGAACCACAGAAGGTACTGGTATCGGGAAGACATGCACGCCTTCACCTTGGGAGGGAAGGTCTGGACGGCGGGGCCCTTAGCTACAATACGACACTGCTTTGTTCCCCCACCACTCCCATCTTCCCAATCTGAGGGAACTGGGTACCATCGGGGGTAAATTGTACTCTCTATGAGTTTGGTGCTTGGATCGTTGTGCTTAGAGCCCCGCCCGACCAGCAATGGATATAAATATCGGTCGAGGATGCCAGTGACGGTGTGCATAGCCGTAATAGCCCGCAACTGTTTGTAAGGTTCCACGTCGTGAGGGAGGACCGACATCAAAGCATTACGATTCTCCTCACAATAGCTGATCTCTTGCCGCACGGTGGTCTTTTCCAATGGGGGGACAGGGGCTCCCCCCACTCGACATGCGATAATGGCATTCTTCATCACTTCTCGCTTGGTCTTTTCACTTCCCTTCCCCCGCAGAGATAGGCCCCAACGGTTCTTGATCCCCGCTTCCAGCTTGCGTAATCTCTCCTCGTAGGATTGCAATAATCCTCGCAACTCCGGGGCTGACATTGTGATCCCCGCCTCTTCCATCCAGATAGTCAGCCACAGGAGATCGCTGTACCACTTCCTGTTGAACTCGCTCAGCTTAGGGGTATCGGCCCCGTATGCGGACGAAATCAAGTCCTCTAAAACCTCTTGTGACCGGAGGGTTGCCGCTGAATCCTGTACATTGTACCGCCACAGATCCGGACTCTGCTCGTCTGGGTACTGCCGGAACCCCCCCAGGCGGTACTTCGTCACCCCAAGTAGGGGTGCCAGAGCTTTCAGACTCCTCTCCGGTCGGCCCTCGTTGTGGAGGTAGTTTGTCACAGTCAAGTCTTGGATAGTCAAAGGGTGATCTAACCACACTCCGCACTCCGGGTATGCGAACCTCAGATACATGAGATCGAACTTGATGTTCTGGCCGAGGAGGAACTCGAAGTCGTTCCTCTGTGTCCGACATGCTCTTAGCCAGCTCCATAATTTCCTCCTGTGAGTAGAGTCCGACATCACGAAAATGCAGTGCCTCAACGATCCGCTCAGCTGTCGGTGTGTCAATCCAGTCGTTACACATAAATTTTCCTTTCGTACTTCATCGTAAAGCACAGATTTAAGAGGATGGAACTGCGTCTGATTCTGACCTTCCAGAATCCCATAGGTTTCAATATCGAGTGAGAGTTGTCGGATTGGGTAAGAAGGAGGCAGGGGAGCAACTTCATACTCCATCTCGTCGCCCTTGATTTCGTAGGCCAGGGTTCCCCCCAGGAACCTTTTTAATGTTGAGAGGTGTGCTTCCACAGCTGGACCTTTGTTTGGATCCCGCAAGAGGGCAGCCGGGTGATAAGTCGTGAATACTCTACAGGGGGTAGGAAAAGGGGGAGCCGCTGGGTTCGTCAGGTACGGCCCAACGATCTCCCCCAGAGCGGTAATTGACTTTGGCGTCCTTGCAGTCAGAGCACGAAAGTCCGTGTGCTCTCCTTGTTGGTTGAGGGACTTCTTGAGAGACACCCCCAGGATAGACTTGCAGCTTGTGGCCCCAGTTGCCAGAACGATCACCTCTTCATAGCATTTCTGAAGATGGAGGATATCCGCTAGGTAGTACCCCTGGCACGCCTTGAGCTGGGTCAGGTTCGGAGTCTTGTTCTTAGGGGGACGGCATTTCACGGCGTTGGAGAGGTACACATCTACTTCCTCTGGAAATTGAAAGTGCTCGATGTAGGCTTTCCTTAGTAGCCCCCCAGCTTTCCCCACCCAGGGGAGGCCCTGCATATCCTCCGTATACCCCGGGGCCTCCCCTATGATGAACATACACCGGCTCTTGTCGGTATCTGATGGCTGAACCGGCCAGGGGAGACCCCCATAACGTACCGTCGGTACACACGTGGTGTCACACTGTTCCCATAAAGGGCAAGCTCGACATTGTGCATTCCGGCAGGACATTAGGAATCTTCCTTTGAAGCCTTCTCTATATCTGACTTCAAGATAATCAACCAATGTTCCAGTGCCTGTACTCGTTCTCTCAAGACTTTCGAGACGCGTCGAACTTTCCAGGGATCATCCCCGGGTGGGGGAGACGGCTCTCGACTCGTCCATTGTCGCTCAGTGAATAGCTTGGCCTTGCAGGCGACTTCTAGTGCTAGGATCCGCTCTAGGTGGTCATCGCCCCTCTCCTCCTCAATCTCCATCCGCTCGGCGAGACCCTCAAACCGTATCGTAAGGATCTCCAGTTGCTTCGTTAGGCGACCGAGATTCACCGTCAGGAAGTTGTGACCCTCTTTCAGGAGTTCCAGTTTCTCTGAATCAGTCTCTGCCCTCATCACTGGCAAATCCTGTCCTGTCTCTGCCACTGGATTCTTTTCAGCCATGGCTAGCTCCTTCGCGTCCTTACTTCAAATGATTTCCTAACGGGAGTAAAGATCAAGGTTATAAGGTCCTCACTATCATGATTACGGTAGCAGCTAATGTGTGCTGCCTCTACAATACCTCCCTTGTCTCGCTGGAGTAAAGTGATGGACATCCCTCCATCCGCTTGTGTGGGGCCGCCTTTGAGGCGAGTTTTTTGGCCATCAATCTCGACTTCCACCCAAAAATTCCGCACGTTTCTCGGCACAGCTAGCTCCTTTCTAGAATCGTCTTACGCCTTCAGGGTTGTCAGTTAATACACAACACGGGATGCCCTCTGTGTTCTTGTAACGCTCTGTCATTGCAATGTCATAGTATGGAGAACCCTCTCGGTCATCACAGTTGAAGAACACTACAGAGTAATGTGGAGGGTATTCCTTCAAGGCTTCCTTCAATTCTGCTACTGTCATACCAAATGCTCCTATATTCAACAATGGCGGGGCGTCGTGGCTCCGCCGTCTCGACGCAAAATCGTAGGCGACCCGGTGGCGGGAGTCAAGAAAAAAAGCAGAAACTTTTTCGTCTTTTTTTCTTATTTTGGGCTTGACTTCGGCCTTCGCGGGGCGTATACTAAGGGTGCAGAGACAGGTGACCGGGGGAGGTAATGCAAGACGTTGCACCCCCGGTCCTATTTTTTTGCAGAGACAGGAGACGAATATGTCCTTGGATGAGGTAGGGTACACAGGTCGGGACACGACCGAGAGTTGCGACGACATGACCGGCCTGATGCTCCAGAACCCGCAATCAATGACCCAGGCAGCTGCGGGGCTCGATAGTGCAAGCCTGCCCAGCGAGTCCGCCATCGAGATCGAGCAGACCACATATGGCCAGCCATTCATCGCAGCCTACACTGTCATGGCCCATGCAGATGCGGGTGGGGATACTCTTACCATAGCCCTCATGGATCCGGCAGGGACGGCAGGGACCCCGAATGGCCCCGCCCCCTTCAAGTTTCAGGTGCTGCGGTGGTGGGTAAAGGCGGGCGACGTTGCGGCGACCCCCGAAGGTCTGATGACGATCCAACATCTTAGCTCGGCTTCCGCTGCAAGCTCCATGTCAGCACAGTATGATTTGAACTTGGACGCCGATGACGTCGGGTATACTGCTGATGGAGCAATTGAGCTAGTAGACCCATATCACATCATTGATACTGGGGAGGGGATCCAGCTATCCGTCGTGCTGGGTGCCAACGAAGAGGCTGACTTCGAGATTTACTTCTTGTGCATGAGGGTTCAATAATGGCCGGGTCAAATTACACAATTCACTCTTCGTTGATGGCCCGGGGGGCCGATGATAATAAGGGTATGAGCGTATCTCCGAAGTTCGCCATGCTAGAAATTGATGGGGATGCTTACGGCAACGGCGTGCTGGCCAACTACCACGAGTTGGTATCCGGCGACGACACCGAGGGGACAGGCATAATCGTCCTGTCTCTGCGAGGGATGGTGACAGAAGCCATCGCCCAGGATACCACCCAGATGGTGGCGACTGTCCGAACGAAGGGGGCAAGCCCCGGGACGATGGGGACAATCACAGCCGCAGACAACCAGCCGGTGGGGGACATCATTGACGGTTCCATCACGGCGTACTGGGGTGAACACACGTCCGACGCGGACATCTCGGCCTATTGTGTACCAGCAGGATACGGTTTGGAATGTGCCCTAACCACGGCGGGGTTGGAAACGGACTCATCTGATACCGAAGGGCGGATTCTGGTACTTGTAGAGTACCTGGTGATTCCGCGTCGAGTTACCGAAAACCAGTAATGGAGATACTGTAATGAGTTTGAAGGAAACTGGAAGAACGGGATCCGACGTTCAACTGACTGCTGACACAGTCTTTGGGATTGTGACCCAGAATCCGGAGAGTATGCTTCACTCCTTGGCGGGGATGGAGACAGGTGGCGATGGATCCAAAGCTTACGGGCAGAAGTTCGTGTTGTCCAGCCGGTCGGCCCAGACGGTGAGTGGTACGACTACTATCAACTTCGCCGCCGCGAATTCTCCCTTCAAATTCCGGGTGCTAGGAGGCCAGGTCATTTGCTTGTCGGATGGGGCCAATCGGACCATGCGGGGCAACGGACGCAGTGCAGTGGTTGTCACCCAGGGGGACACATCGACGTTGACTACCCTCCATTGTAGCGGTATGACAGTTGGGGAGACGCGAGAGATTCAACTGAATACCCTAGGTAACGATGTAGTTGAGGAGGATGGAAGCCTGCGGGTGAGCGTTGTCAGTGTGCTACCAGCTCTGGACAAGGCTTCGACTTGGGAACTAGTGGTAGTGCTTGACTGCATGAGAGTCATCTAGGAGAACACGATGTACGGTAGAGGTGTAAAAAGAGGATTCCTGCGAGGGCGTCTCGAACTGACCTGGGTTGGTGGTGAGCGAGGCATCCCCTCCGGCAACGCGGATATCCTGAATGCAACTGAAGCGACCCGCATGACAGCAGATCCGGACTTCGAGATTCTAGGGACAAGTGCCAGCACGGATGATGTCGATCATAACGCCGAGGGTGGCCTGACCATGCAAACGGATGGAGCAAACGACGATCAGATCTTCGTTCATCCTCATCAGGATGCCAATCAGAGTCCCTGGAACTACGTGACGTGGGGGACGGATCAGGAAACCCGATACGAATGTCGGGTAGAGACCCCGGTTGATGTAACCACGGGCATTCACCTAGTGGTAGGCTTGAAGACCGACCTGGATATGACGCTGAACGACGCCGACCTCGTCGTGTTCAACTACAACACGGATGACTCGGACCTGACATGGGGCGTGGTCGCCAACGTGAATAGTGGGACAGCTACGGATACCGATACCGGCGTCCCCTGCACTCCCGCGACAACCTACATTTTTGTAATCAAATTCGACGCAGCCGGAGTAGCCCACTGCTACATCAATGACCAGCTGGTGGCCGAGATCGATTTTGCTGGAGAGGCGGCAGACCTAAAACCATTTGTTGGCCTACAATCCCTGTCAGCAACGACAGACGAACTGGTCCTGATCGAGCAAAAGATCGGGCGGAACTACGCATAGGAGACTGAGATGCCAGGAATAGGTACTCTACTGAGCACGGACAGACGCGAGTGGATCTGGGTTGCTGGCGAGAATGGCAAGCCCGGGGCCGTTGGGGACCTAGTGAACACCTCCGAAGCGATCCGCATGATCTCCGACCACGCCGTGCAGGTCCTAGGGACGAGTGCTGTTACAGCCTGTGTCTCCAACAACGCCGAGGGTGGAGTGGATATCGTAACGGCTGGGGCTGACAACGATCAAACCATCCTAGTACCCCACGAAACTACCAATGCCTGCTTGCTACACCCCGACACGATGACTTGGGGTTCAGACCGGGGCACTGAATTCGAGGTCCTGTTCAAGACTCCTTCATCCATTGCGACGATCCTCATCATGGCGGGCCTGAAGGCAGATGACAGCCCTGTGGACCTGGCCATTACGGATGCCGATCTGGCTGTGCTGCAATTCAATACAGATGACACCGACACGAACTGGGGTTCCGTCTCAGATACCACAGCGGGATCGGACATCGACAAGGATACCGGCCATGTCGTGGCGGCCAGCACCATCTACAAGTTTGGCTGGAAGTTTGACCATAAGGGCGTGTGCCATGTATTCATCAACGACGAAGAGGTTGACGCGATCGACTTCTCTAATGATGCAGTGGACTTCATCCCTATGATTGCCGTGCAGTCACTAGACGGAGATACCTCAGCTACACCTGCCCTGACCGTATATGGGTGGCGGCTGTCCCGACGTTTCGGGGCTTCAGACTAAAGGAGAAACTATCGTGAGAGCCGGTACAGAAGCCTTCACTACCAAAGAAACAGGTCGCAGAGACAGGCTAAACCTGATCTGGCACCCCCAACGAGGGAAACCTGCTATTTTAGCAGATTATACCAGTGCCACCGATGCTACCCGAATGATTGCTGATCCGGACATGCTGATTGGAGGGACTAACATCGCCTCTAATACTTCAGCAGCGGCCGTTGAAGGGGGGTTGTTCTTAGCAGTAACGGCTGATGCTACCAACGCCGTGGCTATCTCCCCTCATACCCTGGCCAACAACAGCATCTGGCAGCAAGTCACCTGGGGAACGGACCAGGAAGTGGAATGGGAAGCCCTCCTCCAGTATGATGCGGTTATGACTGATCGACTCTTCAAGTGTGGACTGTGTCTATTGCCTGCAACCGTAGACCTGGGCACGGACAACGACCAGATCGGATGGATGGCCGAGGACGACGGGGTTCTCGATGTCATCGCTTCTATCAGCAACGCCGACGTGACCATAGCCGGAGTGCAAACTGTAGTGGCTAGTCAGTACATCCACTTCGCCATCAAGTTCGACGCTACCGGAGTCGCCCGCACTTACATTGATGGGCGTGAGGTACAAGTGAATGGGTACTACCGAGGCAACGCCGTAGATCTATTCCCCTACGTAGCTACGCTGGAGGACACTTCCGCAGGTGCTCACCCTAAGATCAACGTCCTGGGGATGGCCATCAGCCGGGCGATTGGTACATAAGGAGGAGAATCATGGGTCTAGGTACAGTACGAGCTGGGGCCCCCGTAAAGGGGACCACCGCAGCTGATGGAACTGATGGCAGCCTCACGCTCCCTCGGATCATCCTCTTTGATCCTCCAGTGAGGCCATGTATTGTGACAAATCATTGCACTGGGGGAGAAATCCTAGTCAAGGTCAACACTGAGTTGAGTGGTACTGTATCAGAGACCTTCTCGGCTGCAAACGGCCTCGGTCATGTCATAATCCCCCCCAACATCACCCTGGCCGACGCCGCCAAGGACCACCCCGAGGGTGGGGCCCGCTGGGCTGATGTGAGCTTCGGAGGACTAGTAGCTGTTCACTCGGTAGCGATCAGTACCGTTGGCCAAAGCGGTCACGACTTGGACGACGTATCCGTGATAGGATTCGAGCCGTGAAGCAAGTTGACTCACTCGTAGCTGCTTTGGTAGGCGGGCTTCTGATGTTCCTAGCCCTGTGGCTGACTGTCCAACCTGTCTCTGCCAAAGAGGTACATGAATACGTCCGCTTAACCGTCGAGCGTCGGCTTGACAACATCGAGGATGGACTGAAAGAACTACGTCAAGGCCAGGTAGAACTGCAAAAGGGACTAGCTGGAGTGGAGGCTATACTTCTTTCTACCCAGTAGCAGAGACAGGGGGAGACAAGATGTTACCCGAGTCGATCCAGATTGGAGCTCACGTCTATTCTTTGACACTGGTAGGTCGAAAGAAGTTACAGAAGAATCACACCGCCGAGGTTGATAACGAACAGAATCAAATCCGCATTTATCAGAAGTGCACCGCTTCCCGTCGGATCGAAGTACTATTTCACGAGGTCATCCATGCCATATTGGCTGGGACGCAATTCCCCATGGAAGAAGTGACTTGTACCATCCTGGGGGAAGGTTTGACCCAGCTCATCCGAGATAATCCTGAACTAATCAAACATGTACAAGATACCCTAGCCGAATAGGCAAGCCCAATTTACGGTAGTGTTGAGGAAAACTCCAGGTACAAGGGCTAGGGAAAAAAACCGAAAAAAAAACTTGCCTTCGGTTGACCGGCGGCATAGAATTTTTCGACGACGGCCGCCTCGGAGGCGGGGTCGAAAAACTCCCAGCATTGGAAGCAAACAGCACGCACGGAGGATAATCATGCAGAGACAAAGAGTGAAGGGTAGTAAGTGGATTTACTCAATGATCGTAGAGCATTTTCTCACCAAAGACATAGGGGTGTCACCCGATGGACTCGTACACTCCGATGGAAACGCCTTGTATTGTTGGGGAGTGAGCATAGCACGATGGCTAGACGGGATACTACACGTGCGATCCCTAGAGGAATGTACCAAGAATAACGCAGTTCGGGAGGTCCGGGCTGGACTATTGGCAAGCTGCCAGGACAAGGCAGCCAACAGAAGGAGCTAGCAGTATGAGCGAGGGCAACGCAATCAACATCACCATTAGGATGGGTGGGGATAGCCTGAATTTCACTTTCCCTAGAGGGACTACAATCGGGGTCCTGACGGAGGATGGGAGACTACGCGGGTCTGAAGATGCTACTGTACAAGTCAATGGGGTGCAAGCGGATGAGGACACGGTCCTCGAAGACGGGGACTGTGTCTCGCAGACGAAAGTGCACGGCCAGCAGGGATCGGACAACTAGGTATGTTATTCGTGGGCAGAGACAGGGGGACCCCAGGGGATATTATGGTCCCCACCCCCCTGTCTCTGCCATTCTTGATGGGCTAGCTGGAGCAACTACCGTGGCAAAGTTTAAGGTTTGGCACCCGGATGGCGAAAGCCACGAGATTATGGGTGAACTCCGGATACTGACCAGTCAATGTGGACTCCACACTATATTGGCCATCCAGATGGTCCACCCAGTTACGAGTAGCGTGCCAGGTTACCAAGGGGATCGGTGGGTCCCAGGAGTACTGTGTCCTATCAATCCTCTTTGTGTTATTGTAGACATGAAGTCAGACAAGATCTGCCACCATCCCCGCCGCCCGCTCAACGAACAGCTTATGTCGGACCCGGCTTGGGAGTGGCTGAGGGATAATCCCACTTGGCCAAATGTGCTAGAGTTGGATTGGGAGAAAATGTGGCGTAAGGAGGATTGGGAATGAGCTGTGATTGTATAAAACGTATTACCTTGCTGGTTGATCGACTCATCGAGTTGGAGGGCCGCGTAGGTATGATAGAGGCCAACTTGCGAGTAGCGGCGGAGGCTCTAGGCTTCCCGCCTTGGGATGAGGAAGTACATGGGGGAGGCTTTCCAGCGGAGGAGGATGAGGACCTTCCAGAGATAATCGGGGAAATTGGAGAGGAGTTTCCCTTTCCAGAGCTGGATGAGAATTTCCCTCCGGTGGAGGCAGAACTCGATGAAGAAAACTGAACTGTTTGGACCAGGTTGTGAGTGGGTATTTGTGGGGTGCGGGGGGACTTTCTTTATGGCAATCCCTATATACTCCGTTTTGCTCCATAAGTACAGGCCCGGTAGCATTACGGTCATAGACCCAGACCGTACAGAGCTGAAGAACTATGATCGACAATGGCCAGGGCGTGCCCCTGGACAGGAGAAGGCTCATCATGGCCGCGTCGCACTCGGTTGTCCAGGGGTCTCCATCGCGGAGCGATTCAATCCGAGTGATGAAGTTCTAATCGAGAGGACGGAGGGGAGACCAGTCGTAGCCATTGTGAATGTAGACAATGACCAAGCCAGGCTAGACGTACACAGTTGGTTGGCGAGCCGGGTCAGCGATGGAGTTATGATAGATTCCGGTTGTGAAGCTGAGTACGGCCAATCTTGGGCCGGTATCTGGTTGGGTAGCAAGTGTATACACGATTGGTCGATTACTCACCCGAGTGTTGGGACGGTGGCCCCCGCAGCGGGGGGTGGATGTAGTCCACAGACTGCTATGTCAAATCTTATGACAGCAACGTGCTCTGCCCTGATGATCGAAGAAGTAGTAAGATGGTTGCAAGCATTAGATGTAGGGATTCCACTGAGCATACAGGAGTATGAATGGCAGATTTGGTCATCCAAGGGGGAAATTAGACTCTGGAATACTAAGATTCCTATACAGGTGGAAGGAAGTACTTGATGTTACATACGTTAGAAGATATTTGGGAAGACCTTGAGGAGCAGCAATCCAAGCCTAGGGTAACGATGGGTTCTCCTCTCGGCGAGGAGCAACCACTCCTTGAATGGAAGGATTTAGAGAAGTACACCACGGATGAGAAAACCGACCTGACCATAGGCAGGGACAATCGAGTGTACGGAATACGGGGGGATGTTGTACAGTGTTGGGCTCCATTAGCACCTACGGGACCAGAGCAGGTATATCTGGATTGTGTCCGATGGGGGAATGCACCTCCCCTAGAACACCTGGCCCATCTGTTTGAACATTTCTTCCAGAAGTATGATCAAGAAGTGATTATGCTAGTCGGCCAGAAATTGAATGGATCAGAGTGGCTGTACTTTGTACCTCCCCAAGTGGGGACGGGGGGAGGGGTGAAGTGGGATATCCGGGGGGAGGCTGCAAAAGAATTCACTGGCTTGGCTGTATGGATAGGAACGATCCATAGCCACCCTGGAAATTGCACCAGCCCCAGTACAGTAGACGTTAGCGAGTGGGCTGATCCCTTATGCTCTGGTATCCACATGATACTAGGGAACGATGGGAGTTATACTTATCATGGAGCCATCGTCGGGAAAACATTCCCCCTGAAGAGCGGGACTCTAGAAGGGGTTATGCCAGCACCGGTATGGTGGCGACAAAGTGGTGGGCGTAGCTTGGGAGAGTTGCTGCGGACTCCACCCCCACTACCGCCTCCAACGCCCACTGTTAAGACGGTGGATACGACCGCGAGGCCCTTTCCCCGACTCCTAAGAGACGAGATCCCTCACCAGATTACTCAAGACGAACCCGGACTCCCACCCGACTCCTATTCGTCCCTCGCCTGCGACCGGGATGACCTGGATGATTTACGGATCGTGTTCTCCGGGAATGCGGTTTGGATTATGACCTCTCTGGAATGCAGCGTTTGGATGAGTGAAAATCCCAGCCTCAGCTCCGAGGTAGAGATTCGGACGCTGCGGATTCCCAACGGAGGAGAGCCATCGTGACCCTTAATGAGGTTGTACAACAAGCTATACGGGACCTAGGAACTGTTGACGGCCAGGCATCCGTGAGTGAATACACTAAGACATACCCCTACATGGCTGTCCTAGAAACAGAGATGACATCCCGAGTATATCAGGTACTGGAGAGCGTCGTGGGAGGGTCCCCTGACTTCCCCTCACAACATGTCCACATGAGGCCGTTCCTACCAGATCGTCAGGATATTGATGGAATTTTGTGGGCTGGGGTACCCTCTCTCACCTGTTCAGGGGAATCTGAAGGAGGAGCTCTAATATTCCACCAGTTCTATGAGGGGCCACCCGAATCCCCCATCGGACCCGTAGCGTTGAGGATTATGCCTGGTCTCCAAGAGACTGACCTAGCTTTCGTCCCTATGCGATGTAATCGCCTTCGAGAAGTAATGCAAATTAGGGGAGGCCACCAACTTGATGATCCTCCAGAGCAATTCCCAATCGGCTATAATCGGGCCTGTCAGCCACGGGTGGATCATATAGCCGCCGCGATTATGGCCCTGGGAACGCATCCCGGGACACCTGGAATAGCCTTCCGAGGGTTGCTAGGGGATACCCCCATCGCAGTTTTTGCCCGGAGTTTGTGGGAGAACCTGTATCGAGATAAGGGTCCACTCTCCCTACAGACAGTAGGCTCACGCTTCGCCCATGCAGCAAAAATGGTCTTGGCTTATGCTTACCCGACGATGATGAGCCACCCCACATTGGAGGACTTGAAGTGTATTAGGCAGACTCTCAGGCATCCCCTTTGGAGCCTAGAGGAGGCGTGGCCAACCTATTACAACCTTGTAGTACCCCCTTCTCTCTTTCAGGCCGCTAGAGAATGCATGACTCAAGGACATACCCCTATCATACCCCAATACATAACATCTACCGTATGGTTATTCAACGGTGGTAGAGATAATTACTGTTTAGGGACTGATCCCAATCCGGGGAATTCTTGGTGGGCCAAGAAGGTTTGGGCCGGGATGCACTCCGGATTCAATCTCGACATATCGGGTGAATTCTCTAAGTGGCCGGGGCCAATCCCAGCGGAGTGGGCAACTCTGTTAGTACAGGCCATGCAGGATCAACAGGAAGAAACCCCACACCTGCGAGCTAGCCAGCAGACTGATGCAGGACTAGAGAAGGCCCGGAACGTACCCTGCATGTTCCGGTGTGTAGACTCAAGCTATGTAACTTCCTTGATCTACAATTTAGTCGATGCCTCGGGTGAGGTGCAATGCTGTGATGGTAACGGGGTTCCCCAAGAGGTCCCGCCATGCTCGGACCCCCCCTCCAACCCTTTTGAGAGAGAAGATGATGAAGAAAACGAAGATGACGTGTGTGCAGAGTGTAGAGGATCCTTCGATGACTACACAGTCTGCGGGAATTGCCACGAAATCATTTGTTCGGACTGTCACAGTCGCCCTGAAGGGCATGGGGAGTGTAGGTTCTGCCCATGTTGTCGCGACGATACAGACCCCCACTATCGGGTTGATATGGCCCCTTGTCACCTTTGTGGCCGCCTCATTTGTAGTGACCACTATGACCATTGCGAGAGCTGCCTGCACTATATCTGCTCTGCCTGTGAGTCTGCAGGAGATCACGCCTGTTCCCCCTGCGAAAGGTGCGGTGGACTATCCGACACCCTAGGTACATGCGAACGCTGTGGGACAGAAGGTCTATGTGCAACCTGCCGCGAGGGTTGCTGCCTCCTCACACAAGCTGACACGGAAGGATAAAAATGGCAAAGACAGGAGATGTGGATCATGCAGCTCCAGTATAATCGGTGTCCTAACGATCCCAACTTGCCAGTAGTCTCCCATGTAGGAATGACCGGTGATGGCAAGGTTGTTGAGGTAGGGCTCGCTGAGATAACTAGTGCCCTGTCTCTGTACAGTGCTGCGTGTGTGGTAACTCTGGCAGCAAGGAATGGTATAGTTCCAGATTTCGTTACCCGCGTTGCGATGGCACTAACACTTCCAATGAAGGAGGACCCCCATGGATTGTGTCTCCCCACGAAAATACTCATGGAGGCGAGCCTGATCCTGCAAGGACAGAAAATCCTGATGGATGAAAGGGGTCTCTTGCATACTGATATGGGGAGGCAGGACGGAATAGACCTTTTGAAAGGGTGCTCTCCCCATGTAGAACAGCCACCGTGTTGCAGAGACAGGCAAAAGATGCTGGAGGCTCTGGAGGATTTGACTAACCAAATGGGGCCTACCTTCGAAGTCGTGGAAGCACATTGTGGTCTAATCGTAGCTGGTTGTTGGAAGACTGCCCGAACGATTGTCGAATCGGCGGAGTGACGAATCCCAATTTGAGGTCTGGGAGTGATAGGCAAGCCCAATTTACGGTCCAGGGGTCATGGTCCGAAAGTAACAGCGGGGAGTAGTACCCACAAAAAAAAACTGGATTCCGTTTGACAATCCGGCGGCCGGAGGGTATGCTTTGGTGTCGGCCGTGGTGGCAAGCCGACGACCGGATCGGGCGTGCGTCCGATAGGTAACTTGGCCACCGGTAGGATCAGAGATAATGGCGAATAGGAATCCAGCGGTGGCAGCCCCTGCAGGGAGCCCTTATGGGGCGAGTAATTGCAGCGTTTCGATGGACGACGACGATATTGTCATCCGTATATGGGGTGGGCACACTCTTGGCAAGGCAGGTGAATGGAAAAAGCCGGAATTGGCCGACGATGATAAGGTCGGCAAGGTGAAGGCGGAAGCGTACCGGTCCGATCCTAAGAACATGAGGCGTAAGAACCTGATCGGTACGACCGGTGGATTCTGCCGATTGGGCGAATTCAGTGTCAGTGTGAATGTCACCACGGACTAGGCCACCGGCGGGAATAGAAGCAGAGACAGGCAGGGGAGCGGCCTAAGACTATACCGGATCCGAACCGCCCCCCCCTGTTTCTGCTCTCTCCCATGAGAGGTATCGAGAAATGTCACTAACAGCGGATGGATTTGTGCGATGCACTCTGGACGAAGCTGGAGCTGAAGGTGCCGCCGGATGCTTGACCTGCGGCTGGATTTACACGCCTCAAGGCGACGACGCCTTCTGGCGTACACCGCCGGAGGCACATGGAGGGCCATACCTATGCGACCGGTGTGGGAACGAAGACCTATATGGGTTGATAGGATTAATGTTCCAGGGCCTAGTTGAATGGACGGTATGATGATTGAGGCAATCCTTCAGGCGAGCGGCTGCGGGATTCTAGGGCTTATGATGGCAACCATTTTGACGCCTGGATTCTGTGGGGTATACCAGTGGTTGGAACGGCAGTTTGAGGATTGAGGAACTGGGAGGGTAAAGCTATGGTGAAATACGTTATGCATCGCAAGGTGGATGGGGTGTTCTATGCTCGCAAAGGGGATGCTGGCCCATCCGGAGCTTACACAACGAGTCTCCTCAGTGAAGCTACAATCTATAACCACCTGAACCCGTGGGCTTCCAGCCCCATCGTAGCGGCCTGGGAAGCTATACCGGTTCGGGTCAAGGTGACCTACCTGGAGGATGAGAATTAGAGAACCCGGACGCAAAGATTTTTGATTTTTGCTCTGGACAAGTGGCCCGGTGGTTGGTATAGTTTGGACAGAGCCGTACAGTCGGCTACGGGAGTGAGACAATGGACGCAGTCTTTGGAACCTTGGCGGGACTGGTATACGGATTGATGGGGTTTGCGACGTTGCCATTGATGATCTGTGGTATAGTTGCTCTCATAGCACCCTACGGATGGGGAAGCAAGTGACGGACACGCTCGGCTGGCTCGTGTGGATAGGGATTATATGGGTGGGTTTCCGTATAATCAGTCGCACTGTGCATGATGAATAAGGGGCTTAACATGAAGCAGAACTCATATGGTGATTCACCGGATGGAATGATGGTAGCGATGATAGATACGATAGTCAAGCACCAGCCTATCGAGGACGTGATTGAAGCCCTAGCTGATTCTCTCGTGGAAGCATCTCGGCGAAGTGTCCGCTGCCTCCCGGGCGACCGGTGGGAGTCTTTATTGGACCTCGTTGATCGGCTGCGGGCCGTGGAGATACCGCCGAATTTAAAGGGCGACTACCTATTTACGAAGGGGGTGACGGATGGAAGTGAACCTGAAAAAACCAGCCCCACCAGTACACTGGTTTAGATTTGCACTACTGGGAGTGGGGATAGGGCTGCTGATCGTGTGTGCGTGGGTAGGGTGGACCAGACAACTACCATGGGCAGAGACAGGCAAGGTCGCACCAGCAGTGTATACGTCGCACGTGCACCATTATGAGGCTGGGCTGTCGGTGGCTGAGCGGGCACGGGTCGAGAGGGTGGAAAGGCTGGCGGAGAAGTACAGCATGTTTAAGGACGACTGACTATGAAGGACGTTGTTGTTGAGGTTAGGGGGGGTTTGATTGTTGAGGTCTACTGCGACCAGTCTGATGTCCGTATTATCGTCATTGACTGGGATAACATAGACGATTCTCCGAGCAGGCTCGTCGGCTTCTGTTGGGAGCCTCGGGAGCAGCTTGGATTGCTACCTGATGACACGCGTGCCCAATATGAGCATGTCATCACCGGAGTGGTTGAGGATGCTATCACCGATGTGGTTGAGGGTGGCGACTCGAGGGAAACGGAGCGGATTGTGGCGTTAGGGGTGTGCTACAGCGATGGTACATGGGATCGTAAATGGACTGCGGCTATCCCGGAGGACACGCCAGACGACCGAGTCGCGAAGGTAGCCGATGACAACTTCCGGCGGGAATGGGAAAGTGAGGGACGCGATCCCGATGAGGTTATCGAAGTCTGGTTGTGGAATTATGCAGACCGTTACTATGGCAAGGTAGCGGAGGAGACGGCTCCGCGATGTACGTATTGTGGACGTGCGGACGATGTGGTTGACGACGACGACTGTGTGATTGACGGGGCGTAGCGGAGGGGGGATAGTATGTGGATAGTAGGGGGGTGGATAGTGGTTGTAGTGTGTCTGGTCACCCAATGGTGGTGGCCGGGTGCCCATGCGACGCGGTGGCGTTGTGTGATGTTGGCACTGGTGGTATTGATGGGGCTCGGGTGGCACGGCTGTTTCCAATCTGTCTAATCTGTTTAACTTACCTGATCCGTACAACTTGACCAGTCAGCACAGTTAGTACAATCGGTACAACCAGTGCAGGCAGGCAAGCTGCCATTTTGGCAGTGTCTGTTTCTGCTAGTTGAGACTGAGTCTCATTATCAATTAGGTGGTGGCCAGGGGTCCTGGAGGAATGATGCCTGAAAGCATCATTGGGCCCTGGGGATGATGCAAAATAACCACACACCCCTACAATCGTTACATCTTACCCACCTTAACACCCCAAATCATGCAGAGACAGGCGAATTTGCCTAGGCGTAGCTGAATATGTGCCCTAACGCCACCCAACATGGGCAATACTACCCACCATGGGCAATACTACCCACATAAGTGTGTCTTTAGGCTGCCCCCCCGTCGGCCCCTGGAGTAAAGTGGTGGTGAGGTTAATAGAACCTCCCATCTTTAACCAACTTTTCACGAAATTCCTTGACTTATCCCCCCAGAAGTGCTATACTTTCGCAGAGACAGGTTTTTAGGAGTACCAAGAACCATGGATGAACTCAAATACACAATCACCCGAATCACCGCCTGGTTCACCCAGGTCCGCGTCATCACCCTAGCCATCCTGGCCGCCCTCGTCGTCTTCATCGCCTCCGTCATCACCACCCTCGAAGACCTGGGCCCCGAGAAAAAGGTTGAAACCCCTTCCGCCGTCGTCGATGAACCCGCCACCACCACCGATGTCCTCGATTGGGTCAAGAAAGAAGTGGAGAACACCCTCGATGAGTAAGATGAGCTGGCCGGAAATCCCAGAAGGCATTATTGGTATCACCCTCGCAATCGCTTTCATCCTCTTCATCACTTTAACCCAGGGCTGTACCAGTACCCTCAAAGCAGGGGATCAAGAATTCCATTTCGAGATACAAGTCCCCGTCGCCGAACGAATGATCGAAGGCACTACCCCCCAATACTGGACCGAGTGGATCAAGGACACCACGAAAAAGGTTGAGACTGATGAAAGCAAGAATTGAATCCCCGGCTCGGCAGGCAAGCTGCCTCGCCCTAAAGCCTGTCTCTGCTAAATGGGGTAATGGAACGGAGAAATAGGGTAAGATGATGTGGTTGAATACCTGGATAACGACATGGACACGGTACTGGACCTGGAGGTGGTTATCGGATCTACCCAAAGTGGAACTTACACGGAGAGATGATTAGATGCCCTCTACACAAACAGACACCCAGAAGGCCAAGGCTCAACAGACCGGCCTGACCCTTCTCGCTCAACAGTTCGCCATCGGAGTGATGGCCCGACACAAGAAGGCAGAGACAGACAAGGCTGTTCAGGCCAAGACCCTTGCCCAGGCTGGAACTGGGGCACCCTACAGCGGTAAACCACCGCATGGAGAATAACAATGCCTATAGGAATGGGATTAGCTGCCATGACTGGGGCCGCTGGTGGAGGTGCTGCGGCTGGCGGAGCAATGAGCCCCTTCGCACTTGGGGCAGCCGGAGCAGGACTTAAATTGGGTGGCTCCTTGGTCTCCTCCAATGAACAGAAGAAGCAATCAGAGCGGACAGAGGAACGCCCAAAACGTCGACGACTGAAGAAGTTTCAGGAGTCTCTCCAAATGAACTTCGACAGAAACCAGGCCATGCTAGCTGCTCTAGCCCAATCCCACCTGGATTATGCAGGGATGTTTTAATGGTTAAATTCTTCCCATATTCAACAATGTTTAAGTTGCCCCTCGTAACTAAGGACAAGCTGGAGCACGGGGACACCCAGAATAAACCCATGGTCATATGTGTAGAGTGCAACGCTGAGTTTTTCTTATCTGACCTACTGGGAGGTGAGCTGGAAGAAGATACATGCCCTCGGTGCAAAGTCCCGGCCTCCCACTATTGGAGTAATCGACCACATCAAAAATTCTTAAAAAGAGATTGACATTCCTCTTCCATGCGACTACCATTGGTATAGCTCGGGAGGCAAGCCCCCTCGCCCTGTCTCTGCAACCGTAGGAGAAAATATATGACAAAAAAGTTAGCAAGAAAGTTAGAGTGGCTCAAGGCAACAAAGCGTAACCTTGTAGGACAGTTCGGGTGCAGCCAATGTGCAACTGGACAAATCGAAGAGGGGTTTGAACGGTACTGGGTATTGGACCCCAAACCCTATGATCCACAGAGGTATACCTTCTACCACGATATAGCTGGGAGAGGATCAATCTCCCAGGAGGTTCTGAAGGCCAGTCTATCTCTGGAGCAACTCAAGGATCTGGTCAGTGAATCCCTCATCATCTGCAGGGGGTGTCACTTACGCTGGGCCAGAGGACAGGAACAGAAGAACCAGAGACAGGCTGGGCTTGTCAGGATGCCCGAGAAGGGGCCTAGGAGCCCCGTGGTGGACCTGGCGGAGTCGAAAGGATGATATGCCCTGTCTCTGCCTAAAGGAGCTGATATGGCGAAGGACAAAGAAGATGCTCGTGAACTCTTACTGAAGGTAGTAAGGCAGACCTGGGGAAGAGGATTCTACCATCTCCGCTACTGGAGGGGAGACTTCTGGGAGTGGGAATCGAGTGAGTGGGAAGGAAAGGGGACTGCCTACCATCGCATTACGGAGGTAGGAGTAGGAGGGTGCTTCCAGAAGGCTTTGGTAAAGTTGGGTTACCTTATCACGTCACCTCATCAGGTAGGGGATCTCATAAAGATCGCCCAGCGGGAGTTTCTCATCCCAGATAGTAAGGACATGCCCGTGATGATAGAGGAACACGATCAATACAAACCCTACCCGGGGTTTGTGGCCTTCCACGACGGCATTATGAATACGAGTTTCCTAGGGAGGGTCGTAGAAGGGAGTAACATGCAGGACCACACCCCATTGTGGTTCTCGGATCAGTGCCTGGATTTCTCTTATAGTTCCAAGGCGACCTACCCCAAGTGGGACAAGTTCTTGGAGGAAGTGTTGCCGGACCCGGAGTTGCAGAAGCTCCTCCAGATGTGGTTCGGGTATACGCTGTTCCATGATACATCCCAGCAGAAGTTCCTCCTGGTAGTGGGGCCTGCTGCTACGGGGAAGTCCGTCATGGCCAAGATCATGGGGAAGTTGGCTGGACCCGGCGGGGTCTCTGCAATCCCCCTTAAGGATTTCGGGAAGCCCTTTTCTCTATACCAGACCTTGGGGAGGAAGATCAACATTGATCCAGATATGTCTGAGCTGGATAAAGTTGATGAGGGCATTCTGAGGTCCTACGTAGGAGGGGACCTGATGAAGGTGGAGAGGAAGTACAAAGATCCTATAATGGTCTACCCCTCAGCCCGGCTGGTGTTCTGTACGAATGACCTGCCCCATATTGCAGATAGATCAAATGCGACGTGGCGGAGGATGATCCTACTCCCCTTCGACCAGGTAGTCCCAGTAGAGAAGAGGAATCCTCACCTGGTAGAAGAACTAAGTAAGGAACTATCTGGGATCTGGAATTGGGCTTGGGAAGGTCTCCAAGAGTTGCAGAGACAGGGCAGGTTCCTGGAGCCTAAGAGGATGCAGGAGGCTATCGCGGAGTACAAGACCGAGGTGAGCCCCGTCAGACAGTGGCTAGAGGAGAAATGTAAAGTAGGGGCGGATCATTGGATCCGATGTACTCAGGCGTATGCTTTATTCGTGAGCTATATTTCAGCCCGTGGTTATAAGACCCCATCCCAGAAGTCATTCGGTCGGTCACTGGCCGCCGCCGTGGGGGAAACGATGACCCGGGAGGGAACGGTTATCCGCAAGCAGCGAAGGATCGGCGGGCTGGTGAAGTGGTACTACCACGGGTTGTATGTCGAACCGGAGGACCCACAAGACATAATCGTTAAGGTAACCGAAAACCGTTAGTTCTCTATTGTTTTGAGAAAAAAATAGTATATATATATAGAGTTTAAGACCCCTATCGGTGACCCCGAACGGTGACCCGGAGATGAAATGCCGAACAAAAAACGGTTCAAGATCGGAGCCGCGGCGTCCTTCATTCAGGTGGGAGAGATTGCCCGATTGCTCGGGACCGAGGAGAAGCACACGACGGCCCTGTGTGGATTTCTTGGGGTCCCAGTACTCTCCTTCCGGGGACAAGAAGGACACTACGTCCTGGTCTACTCCTTGGAAAAGGAACTCTTCCGGTTGGGGTTACCTGTTATGGAGAGAGAGGATCCCTTACTGGTGCAGGCTCACTTGGAGTTGGCTTCGCTCATGTATGGGGTTCTTACGAAGGAGGCCCTAAAGGAAAGAGTGGCTTTATTGGCAAAAACCTTGACTTCTACTGTGAAGAAGACTAAAATACAGAGGAAACCATCGGCCTGGAAGAGGTGGAGTGGGAGGAAACCTAGTGGGTAATGAGATCATCCGAGCAGTTGGCTCCGGGGAGCTAGGCCCGATGGTCCGCCTTTTGGATTTCTTTTCCCCAGATGCGGTGTCGGAGGCCATGGACGAGGCCAACTGGGACACCCAGGAGATGATTGAGCAACTAGCAGAGATTGCTAGGGATGCTACCAACAACACGGCCCGCGAGCGGATGGCCGCTATGAAGATGCTGACCGATCAAGGTAAGCAAGCCTTAGCCCTTCATGGCCACATACAGAGGATCACTGCGGAGGCTACCCAAGAGGAGGACGGTGTCAAGAAAACCCTGACAGCTGATAGTCTGGAACTATTACGGATGGGATCAGCTCGGACAATGACCACCCTGGAATTGTTAGCAGCAAGCCAGGGTACCACGGAGCTTATAGACGTAGAGGCAGGGCCAAGCCTGTCTCTGCTAAAGGAGAAATCAAGTGACCCCCCAGCAGGAAGCAGCATTCAATCAAATGTCGAGCGTTGGTCCGGAGAGTCCGGAGGCGTCGGCTTCGGCGGTGGAGGGACTGGAGTTGTCCCGTCAGTACATGACTCAGAACGGCCCAACTCAGCCGACCCACCGTCGTCCTCACAAGACAATGACAAAGGCACAGTACGAGGAGGAAAAGATGAACAGGAACCCCGAGTCCCCAACCAACCTGGATGCGGACAGCCGAGTCAAGAATCTGGAAGTCCAGGTAGCCGGGATCAACGAGAACATCACGAAGTTGGCCAATATAGTGACGCAGGCCATCATACAGAGACAGGAGGAGAAGCCGACGACGGAGAAGGTTCCGTCGCCGTTCCTGAGAGGAGGACCACTCCCTACACCCCTGGATCTGCCCGCCGAAGGGCTAGACGAATCGCCACCGATCCCCACGGTGACCCACCCGACGGTGGCACTAGAGGGACCCCTGGAGGAGTGGAAGGCAGCCCCGGAATCCCCACCCGGCCTGCCGACGGAGCCGATGACGGAAACTGGTCCCTCCGAGAATGAGGTCCCGGGGGCCGCAGCCATGCCAGAGGTGAGTGTTCCGCTGGAGGAGGTGGAGGCCATTGTAGAGGAATCTCTCCCACCGGAGACCGTTGAAGACATAACGAATCTGGAGAAGCAACAAACCCTACTGAATCAGGTAACTCTGTGGCTCAAGGAGAAGGATCCTCACAAATTCTTTCGTCGCTTTATTGGAGGAAGCTGCAATAAAAACCTGTCGTATAATTCCTGGCCCCATGAGCTGCAAAAGGAGTTTGATGTACGGTTCCGTCAAATGTTGGCTGATCGGGAGTTCGCTTCCTCCATTTGTAACCGCATCCAAACGTTCCAAAACGGACATCTCGTCGCTCCTCATGTAGCGGCGGCCTTCGTCGTTGTTTGTGCTGGGGTTTTGGCGTTCACGCTCGCGGAGGCGTAGATGGCGGTCGTATTTTCCAAGAAAGGGAATGAATTCTTTCCTTTACCCTCTGATTATCCAGAATTAGTGTCGGAGGGACAGCGGCTGGCTCGGGTGAACGCTGTGCAGATTCGGGGAACTCCCGAATTGGAGGTGGCATCTTGGTTCTTTTTCAAGACCTATTATCTCCTCCCTACCTTACCTGGGGAATTTTTCAAACACGGAACCGTAAAATCGCCCGATATGCACTTTAAGTGGATTTATTTTTGGGAAGCCAATCAGCTTTCGGTCACAGCTGCACCGAGGTCGGCAGCTAAGTCAACCCTCATTAAGGAAAATATCCTTCGCAAAGTAGTATCCCGGCCCTACTGGGAGTCGGTTCTGTTCCTAGCCAAACAGGATTTTCTCACGACGACGTTCGATGATTTTATGGTCCAGATCGAAAGGAATGAGCGGATCCTTGAGGACTTTGGGGTTCTCAAGCCCAGCCGGAATGAGGGGATCTGGAACCACAGTCAGCTCAAACTTAAAAACGGAGCGATGATTACCGGGATGCCCATCTCGGGAGCGTCTCTCGGCAAGCGTCCCCATGAGATCTACTTCGATGATGTCGAACGGGATGACAGCCTCATCCTATCTCCCTCCGAAAACATCCAGGGATTCAAAACCTTCTTCTTCAATACAGTGTACCCCATGGCTGACTCCCTAGATGTCCGCATCCGCGTAGTAGGGACACTCTTATCCAGGCGGACATTCATTTACTGGTTGCACAGTACATCAGATCCTCGGATTGATGACTGGAAGAGGTTGTTTCACGCCGTCACATTCGTAAATGAAGAGGGAGGTGCCGAGGATGAGTGGCCAGAGAAGATGGGCCGGGAGTGGCAAACAGTGCAGCGGCGTCGTATGGGGCCCTCGGCCTACGCTGCTCAGTACGAGAACAATCCTGTCACTGAGGCAGAACGCATCCTCCGCCTTCACCCTGAGCTTAACACCTACTGGTTGGAGAACACTTGTGCAGCGACTTACTTGGATCCCCTCAACTCCAGTGCTGTTATGGTCTCCCATCAACTCTCCGGATGGGACAAGTCGTTTGAGGACCCTATGCCCCTACCCAGTAAGCTCACAAGGAACTTTGGGGAAGTGGTCAGTAAGATGCGGCGGTTCATCACTATCGACTCGGCCCCGACAGTTTCGGAGAGTTCGGATTTCTCCTGTATCCACGTGATGGGGATAGAGAACTCCCCCGATTATCGGGACACGCTGTGGTCCCTAGACATCTGGCTGGGAAAGAAATCCTCTGAAGAGATCGTCCGGAGGACTTATGCCATGGCCATGAAGTGGCAAGTCCCTCTGATAGCAGTAGAGGCATACCCTGTGCAGATGGAATTCGCCGAGCGACTCAAGCATGATCTCCCCTCCATGTACGGCCAGGGTCAGGTTCCCTGCCGGATACTGGCAGTGAAGTTCCCCACTCACTACAAGAAACCTGACAAGATCGCTGGGCTACATTGGCGGTTCAAACAGTTCCGGTTGAAGCTGCCACTGGACCGACGAGACGAGGAAGGCTACAAGGCCCTATTCTACCAAGTAGAGAACTTCACGGAGGACCTCGCCCTATTGCAGCACGATGATGCCATAGACACACTAGCAATGCACTTGGCCATCGGCAAATCCGTGGCCCCTGTTGGGCCTGATGAGCATCAATTCAAGACCCCAGTGGATATGCTCCGGGACGGAGAATATCACTACGAGTCCGGGATCAGTGTGATGTCGGGCATGAACGCGAGCGAGATACCGGACGACGTTCTAGATACGATGTTGGGTCGGCAACGGGATGATCTCGAAGAAGAACCGAACCTCGACTGGGTAAACTATGCGTAAGAATCCGGGACATACCCAGCCTGTCTCTGCAAAAGAGGAGAACTAAGATGGGATATATGAAAGGGATTGACATCACACTTCGCAGTATGGAAGAGCACCTGGGATCTGTCGATAAGAAGTTGGACAAGCTCCTGGAGTGGATTATCCCTATAGTAACCCAGATGCGGATGCTGAAGGAGCGAGTAGATGACCAGAGTGGGAAACTCACTGATGGGCTCGTAGAGATGGCCATGGTTAAAGCTGGAGATACCCAGGCTGCCGTAGCCCACCGGGGCCAGGTTCGGTTGGAAACGAATCCCCAAGAGGCAGAGATAGGGATAAGGGAATGGTCCGAGGGAGATGGAGGACGTGACTGGGGGTCGGAGGATGATGATATAATGGAGATCCACTAATGAGACTCGCCTTGCCCAAATCAAACACTCCCCCAAAAGAGAGGGAACTCGTAGATGCCCTGGATCAGGAGTTGCAACCTGCCGAAGTAGAGATGAATGTGAACCTCGTCAACTGGCGAATAATAGATGCTTATCTCTCCGGGATACGCAAGTTTCGAGTGATGGATCGCTGGTCCGGCAATGTTCAGATGGCGTGGGAGAACCGCAAGGGGGAGCTGGAGATGCGGTACGAGGAGATCAATCGGCAGTACCTGACAGAGGTTGGTCGATACATGAAGATGGACATTACTCCCCTAGTCTCCAAGAAGGGTCAATCTCTAGACGCCTTGCGGAAGGCAGCGATTGGGAATGCGACTCTGGGGGCTCTGTCTGCTAAGCTGCCCCTAAATCAATTGAAAAGGAGTGTCCTAATTCCCTTCCTCAAGTATGGGACGGTAGGGATAAATCACTACGAGACAGGCGATCCAGAAATGCCAGACCGTATTGAGGTTGTGTCCGCTCGGCAGCTCCGTGGTGTGCCTGCTTTCGTGGATGGGATCGAGAATCTGTACGGGATCGCACGTGTCCGGTGGGTGCCGATGCAGTGGCTCATTGATCGAATGCAGGACGTTTACAAATACAAGTTGAAGGCCGACCCTTGGGCCCAACTGAAAGCCATAGATGTTCCTTGGGGGAATACCCCTCCGGGTAACACGTCTACCCAGTCTTCGGGGTTTGGGGGTGGAGCAGCTAGCCTTGCTCAGAAGAGGGATACCTTATTGAGTACCCAGATCGAGAAGCCGGAACGAGGAGGGACGGCCGGTGATCGCTTCGGACGGCCATATGTGAAGGTAGAAGAGATCTACCTGTATGATGACTCCCAAATGTTTGTAGCTCGGTACATCGTGAAGGCAGGGGATGTCATCATGGTGGACGAGAATTTCGAGGAGAAGCGACTCAAGGTAGTGTGTCCCCTCCATGTCGCTCGGCATACAGATATCGGTAAGATGTTTGCTCGGGGCTTCGTGGGTCCTCTGATCCCCTTCAACGACCAGATTGAAAAGATGTACAAATCCTTGTTCAAGAACATCGCTGAGATGGATATGTTCGGGACTTTGTTTGTATCGGACGCGATGGGGATAGATCTGAAGAAGTGGCGTACCGGTCCTCGTCCCAAGGTCCAAAAATATTCCCCCGATCCCATGTCTCCTCTAGCCCAACCGATGACTTTGACTCCCCACAATACGGGGACAATGCCTGCCAAAGTTGCCGAGCTAGCATCAGATACGATGTCCAAACTAGCTAACCAAGGCCCTTACTATCAAGGAGAAAGTAGTGGTAGAGTGGACTCAGCAGCCGGGTTGGGCTTCCTTTTCAATACGGGGAACATCTCGTTGGGTCTGCCGACTCATGGGATTGCTGATGCATTCGCGGGGGCGTATACCCGGATGCTCCAAGTGGCCAAGGACCGTCTCGCACCAGGGGATACGATCATGTTGGCGACGGTTGACGACGCGATTGCGGGTGTTATTATTGATCCGGTCACCGGCAACGTGGGTCTGTCTAATAATCCTATTCCCGAAGCCTGGGAAATCAACGTAGACATTAAGGACCGTATCCCCCGGGACCGGGACATACGTAAGCAAGAACTCCAAGAGCTATACCAACAACAGTTGGTGAGCCCGACACGATTCTGGATAGCAGCCCTGGAAGAGAACCTGGACTTTCCCGGAGCCGACAAGGAGATTTGGGAGACGTGGCGTAAGATCACATGGCAAATTATTGTGCTGTTCCGGGACGGGCAGACCCCCGGCGAGCTGATCGTTGGGGAGCATACCCAGAATCCGGACATTCAATTGATGGCTGTCCAGCAGTTTATGAACAAAATTGAATTCTCCCTTGCTTCCCCAGAAGTCCGCAAAGTGTTTGAAGACTTGAAGATTCAACTGGAGATCTTGTGTGGTCGTAATTATCCTACCGGTTTACCTCCTCCTGAAGACATCGCAGCCCAAATGGCAGCTGGAGGAGGTGGCGGAGGTGGAGGTGGAGGACCCCCAGGAGGAGGTGGTGGTGCTGGTGGTCTCGCCGATCTAATGGGACAATAAGGATGGCCCAAACGAAGGAACAAAAGTTAGAGTACGGTCGCCAATATTACTGGGAGCACCGCGAGGCAGTTATAGCCCGGCAGTTGGCGTACCAGAAGAAGCATCCTGAAGCTACCCGAGCAAGGACACAGAGGGCTAGTCACGCCCACCGGGAACGGAAAAGGAGTCTGGTACGAGAACTGAAGTCGGGAGGATGCACACGCTGTGAGGAAAGAGATCCGGCCTGCTTGGACTTTCATCACATTGATCCGGCAACGAAATTGTTTAGGATTTCTGAGCCGCTTTGTGGTCGCGAAGAAGTCGTGCGGGCTGAGGTAGCCAAGTGCGTCCTTCTATGCTCAAATTGTCATAGAAAACAACAACAAAAGGAGAGAATGAAATGCCTGAACCTAGTAGTCCACTAAGTGCACAAGGGGAAACTCCCAGAATAGATATCCCTGCTCAGAGCGTCCCTCCAGGAACCCATATACCTCCGGCCCAGGTCCATGAGCGGGCTGGAGCTACACTAAAGGTACACGGAGAAGAGAAGGCGGTAAGTTATGAAGAGCTTATCTCTCATGCCCAAAAGGGGCTGGCGGCTGATGAGAACTTCCAGGCAGCTGCGGAGAAGTCGAAGGATGCCGAGACAGCGATACAGTTCCAGGAGGACATGCGACTGGTAACAGAGTCAGGTGATATCAATGCCTTCCGTCGTGCTGGTGCTGCCCTGGGGATGCCTGGTGATAAGATCGAACAGACAGCTCAATACATTGAAGCACAATTTGAAAGGGCTGGAGTGAACTACGTGAATCCAGAATCGCCTGATGAGAGCCCAGCTGGATCTAGACCAGAGTCCGGTAAGACGGCTGCTGAATGGGCCAAGGAGTTGGCTGCCCTTAAAGCTCAGGTCGAAGGAAAACAGGTGGGCTTTGGGGATCTGACAGGGGACCTCCAAACGGCCCTGGTTAACGTGGAAGAGGAAAGAATTTCACAAATAGTGGAAAAAGCACTTGACTCGGACCCAACCTTAAGCTATTATATGAATAGCTACGGAGACAAGGGCAAGACTGCCGTCCGTGGCGTGATCGACGAGAAGATCAGAGGGCGATTGGACGCTTCTGATGGTCGGTTTGGTGACGGTGCGAAGATTATGAATGTGATCCTTCCAGAGGTGAAGACACTACTCGAAGCGATCGGACCAACGGAGCGTTCTACACCCCAAATGGGACTAGGACCAGCACCGGGCGGACAAGGGCCAAACATCCACCCGCTGAAAGCTCCCGAGCATGTGTCATCCAAGGACTCTGGGTTCGAGGAACACATTGGGGAAGTGCTGGAACACAACATCCGCAAGGCACAAGGCTAGTTTCTTCCCTACGTAATAGACAAGTACAAGGGTAGCAGAGTCCTGTCTCTGCAAAAGAGGGTAATATGACGACACTGACTGAAGGCATTGAGCTGACTATCGAAGAAAAGATAGTGCCTACGATTTTTGAAGCTCTCTGGGATCTGGATCCCATCTACCCGATGATAGCCAGATCCAGTACCAATGTAGTCCGGAACCGTGGTCTTGGCAAGGGCTGGAAGGTCCTCAAGACTTACGTAGCAGGCGTTGCGGGTGGTGCAAAGTTTACGAGTCCGATGGGCGGAAACGTCGTGTCGGGGGACAACTACACCATATATGACACACCACAGACCTTCCAAGGTGTGGATGAAACGTCGTCCCCAGCATTCATGCAGACCTCGATCCAGCTCGTAGAGCACCGAGGTAACTTCTACCTCCCCCATACGATCTTGCGGGCCGACCAGCTCGCTTCGAGCATTGGTCCGGTTGTGGCCCAGTGTCTCAAGAGCGTGGGCGAACTCCTCGCTATGCAGGAAGCAGCCATGTTCTACTCGACCAGCGTGTCGGGCGGAGTACCGACTTATGCCTTGGGGGATGTTGGTGACTCCTCTGTTTCCATCACCGATCACGCCGATACCGATGCCATCATTGTGGATCTGGATGCACTCAATACATCCGGTCGTGTACATAGATTCCGGCAGGGGATGCTGGTGGACTTCTATGACTCCACCGGAACCACAAAACGAAACACGGCGTTCTACATCGCTGTAGACAATGTGGA
>Ga0114920_10000040_pt1 | contig 53848 bp, 46 predicted proteins | sample ChitaG_FD_88683 | JGI IMG/M metagenome (GOLD analysis project Ga0114920, IMG submission 88683) | Deep subsurface microbial communities from South Pacific Ocean to uncover new lineages of life (NeLLi) - Chile_00310 metaG | ecosystem: Environmental > Aquatic > Marine > Oceanic > Sediment ...
CCTTGCGAGCCAGGTCTGGGCCAGGGATTTCGAATTTCAAAGCCGCTATCGAATCGGGATTTAGTTTCACCCCAAAAACTTCAAATAAGTATCAAGATCTTGAGTTATGAAAACACCTAGTACCCTGAACCTCCTATCCATCAGAGGTTTGCATAGCGATATTCAACTTGATATCTCTCTCCACATCCTCTTCCTTCATATTTTTGGCAAGAGAAATCTCTTTCACCAGCAGACTTCGGGCTGTATCCAACATCTTTCTTTCCCCGAAGGATAGTTCCTTATCATGCTGGATAGTAGTTAGATCGCGATAGACTTCTGCAACCTCAAAAACAGAGCCACTTTTGATCTTTTCCATATAATCTCTATATCGTCTGTTCCATGTCTGAGTGCCATCCACACACATATCCGTCTCTTGCAGTATAGAGAAGACCTTTGATACCTCATTCCGGTTTATTATCTCTCTTAAGCCGACGTGGGCAGCGTTTGACGACGGAATCATGATGATCATGTTGTTCTCAAGTATTCTCATGACATAGAAATTTTCCTGGCAATCTGAAAACTCCCTCTTTTCGATTCTCTCAATAATCCCAACACCGTGTGCTGGATACACTGCCAAATCTCCTATTTTAAACATTGTAACCTCCTGTTCCTATTAAACTACGTGGTCGGCATTTCGATCAGGTAAATTCTCTGTTTTTTAAACGAGGCAGTTCCGTTGAGGTTTTCATATGCTTATCTTAAAAATAAACCAACCATAGGTAGCACAGGTGCAATTACGAGGGAAACAACCGACATCAGTTTGATCAAGATATTCATTGCCGGACCGGATGTATCCTTGAATGGATCACCTACGGTATCGCCAACTACCGCAGCCTTATGGTTGTCGCTGCCCTTACCACCTAAGTTGCCTTTCTCGATGTATTTTTTCGCATTATCCCAGGCACCCCCTGCATTGGCCATAAAAAGGGCGAGAAATGCACCCATGACCGTCGCACCAAGAAGCATTCCGCCCAAGGTCTGCTTTCCCAGGAGGAAGCCTACTGTCACAGGAGTAAGAACAGCAATCAGGCCTGGTGCCACCATCTCTTTAAGGGCTGACGTTGTTGCAATGGAGACACAGGTTGCGGGGTCTGGTTTAGCCCCTTCTTTTCCCTCAAGAAGCCCAGGGATCTCCCGGAACTGACGGCGTATCTCTTCCACAATGCTAAAGGCAGCCTTCCCGACTGAGGCCATAGTGAGAGCTGCACAAAGCATCGGTACAATGCCACCGATAAAAACCCCAATCACTACCATGGGGTTCTTTATATCTATTATCGCTAGACCTGCTGCCTGGGTATATGCAACGAAGAGGGCCAACGCGGTCAGGGCAGCAGAACCTATGGCAAAACCTTTGCCTATGGCAGCCGTGGTGTTGCCAAGGGCATCAAGGCCATCGGTGATCTTTCTGGTTTCAGGGCCAAGGCCTGCCATTTCCGATATACCTCCAGCGTTGTCTGCTATTGGTCCATATGCATCGACGGTCATGGTAGCACCAACCGTTGCTAACATTCCCACTGCCGAAAGACCGATGCCGTAAATACCCGCGGTTTTGAAGCCAACAAATGTGGCTGCGCAGATGCCTAAAATGGGAAGATAGGTTGATTGCATGCCAACAGCAAGTCCAGCTATGATTACAGTTGCAGGGCCAGTAGCCGATTGAGCAGCAATGGCCCTAATTGGGGGTCCAGAGGTGTAGTACTCCGCCAAAAGCCCTATCACAATACCGCACAAAAGACCGGAAAAGATAGCCCAGAATGCTCCCCAGGGCATGCCCATGGATTGTGTAATGAGAGCAGTCAAAATGAGGAAAATAGCAGCTGCCACATAGGTTGTATTTCTGAGGGCGCTTGCCGGGTTCCCGGCCTGAAAGATCTTGATGGAGAATACCCCCACAAAGGAGCTAAGTAATCCTGCCATAACAACAAGCATAGGCATTGCCATATACTTTAGCTTTATGGCCACTGGATCCAGGCCTTTCAGGATAGGAAATTGATTGAGAAATTCAGGGGTAACAGACAAGGTGGCTCCAATTGCGATGGTAGCAATGACGGACCCCACATAAGATTCAAATATGTCCGCCCCCATTCCGGCGATATCGCCCACATTGTCTCCCACATTATCTGCAATAACTCCTGGATTTCGAGGATCATCTTCAGGTATGCCTGCCTCTATCTTTCCTACCAGATCAGCTCCTACATCTGCAGCCTTTGTAAACACACCACCGCCAACCCTGGCAAAGAGCGCAATTGAGCTTGCCCCCATTGCAAACCCGTTAATATATTGCGCGGTTTCTGGGTTGCCTCCATAATACCAGAACCAGAAACCGAGTCCTAGCAAACCGAGACTGGCTACGGAAATGCCCATTACTGAGCCAGAGAAGTACGAAACATTGAGGGCCCTCGCCTGACCGTACCTGTTTGCGGCATCTGCCGTTCGAGAATTACCTTTTGTGGCTGCACTCATACCCGAAAATCCGGCCAGCATAGAACAGAATGCCCCGGTCACAAAGGCAATAGCCGTTCTCCAGGATATGCCAAACCCAAGTAAGAGAAAAACAATAGCTATAAAAAAAACGAGAACAGAGTATTCTTTTCGCAAGAAAGCCATGGCACCTGAATGAATCATACCCTCCAGGTCCTGCATTATCTGGGTACCATTGGGTTGTTTTTTCACATACACATAAACAAGATACGCAATTATCAGACCCAGGATCCCTAACCAAGCCGCATAAACAGTCAGACCTTGCACTACCGTTCCACCTCCTTCTCCCTCATTGTCAGAGAATTGAGTTTATTCATTGCCGATTCAACACCATTCATAATGAACAATTCAATGGCCTCTACGACTGAATAGAGTATGTCTTTGATTGGTTTCTTTTGATCCTCATAGGGTGGGCTCAAAACAAAATCCTCAATTGATTCATCATATCGAGGCCGCCCTACACCGATCCTGATTCTGTTGAACTCATTGGTCATAAGATGAAAGATTACAGACTCTACCCCATGATGACCTCCTGCACCTCCTCCACGGACAATCTTGAGGCGACCTACATCTAAATCAAGGTCATCGTGGATTACCATGAGGTTCCTGACCTCAGGTGTATAGTAGTCAAACAAATACTTAACTGAGAGACCAGATCGATTCATAAACGTTTGTGGACAGGCCACTACTATCTTCTTTCCGTGGTAATTGGTGCTTGAGCTTAGGGCTTGAAAACGTCGATCAGATAAATGAAGGCCCAATTGTGAACAGAAAAGATCAACCGCCTTGAATCCAAGGTTATGCCTCGTATTGTGGTATCCTTTACCTGGATTACCGAACCCCACTATCAGGTATGTGTCCTCAAGATTCCTCTTCGCTTTTTGGTTCCTCACCTTCAGTCGCTTCAACTCCTTCTTCTTCCACTTCCTCTACCTCCTCTTCCTCTACCTCGGCAACTATAGTCGGGGCAACCACGGTGAGGACGGTAACATCCACATCCTCAAGTGATTTCAGCCCCGAAGGAAAAGAAATATCCCCAATATGGAGTGACTGTCCGATATCAAGGCCAGACACATCAACATCTATTTTGTCCACCAAATCATCTGGCATGCACGATACCTTTACCTCTCTGCGAACATGCTGCAAGATACCTCCCTCACTGACTCCTATAGGTGTATTTACCAGATGTATAGGAATATCTACCTCTAGTTCTTTTTTCAGGGATATCTCGAAAAGGTCTACATGGAGATAATCTCTCGTAACTGGATCCCTCTGTACCTCCTTAATCATGACCTTTTTGGATTGCCCTTTTTTACCGGAATCTATCCTGAGGTCAAGAAGGACACTTTCAGCGGATCTCCCTTTAAGGGCCTTTTTGAGCTCGGTGAAATCTAAGGTGAGCATGATGGGATCAGTGTCTGGTCCATAGAGGATGGCTGGAAGTTTGCCCGTGCTTCTGAGTTTTCGAGCAGACCCCTTACCTATTTGGGTTCTTATCTCAGAGCTTAATTGAATAGTATCCATGTGGTAACTCCAATAATTGAACTATCAATACCAGAAAGGCTTTCTCAGCAGATCAAACAAATAGTGAACTGACAGACTTTGAAAAGTAAACCCTCTTAATGGCCTCTCCTAGGATTTCCGCCACGGAAACAACCTTCATCTTTGAGCATGCCGCGGCCTTTTTGTTGAGCGGAACCGTATTGGTCGTGAGTAAGGTCTCAATAGGCGAGCCCTCTATCCTTTTTGTAGCATCACCAGAGAGGACTGGATGAGTGCAGCAGGCATAAACCTGTGCAGCGCCATTTTTGATTAATGCCTCAGCAGCTTGAACAAGCGTGCCACCAGTATCAACCATGTCATCAAGAATGATAGCTGTTTTTCCTCCTATATCCCCAATTATGTTCATGGCCATAGCAACATTCGGCTCCTCTCTTCTCTTATCTATTATGGCCAATGAGGCATTGAGCCTCTTAGCAAAGGCCCGTGCCCTCTCCACACCACCAGCATCTGGGGATATTATCGACAGACTGCCTTCAAAATGTTTCCTGATGTAGCTCAAAAGAATCGGTGCTGCAAACAGATTATCCACGGGAATATTGAAGTATCCCTGTATCTGCCCAGCATGCAGATCGATTGATATCACCCGATCCACCCCAGCAACGGTTATCAGATCGGCAACGAGCTTAGCGCTTATAGGAACGCGTGGCTTAACCTTCCTGTCCTGCCGAGCATAGCCATAGTACGGGATTACAGCCGTTATACTTCTGGCCGAGGCCCTTTTGAGTGCATCGGTCACTATCAAGAGTTGCATAAGGTTATCATTAACTGGGCTACAAGTAGACTGAAGTATAAAGGTGTCTCTCCCCCTTACATTTTCATCGATTTCAACCCGAATCTCTCCATCGCTGAAGGTTTCGTTTACCATCTTTCCGGGAATGATCCCTAAATAATCACATACCTCTTTGTTGAGGTCTATGTTAGCTGTGCCACCAAATATCTTCAAACTATCATCAAGCTCGTACACAGGATCTTCCTCTCGCGCTCCAAAAAACCATCCCCTCAATATTGGCTGGGGTGGGAGGATTCGAACCTCCGAATGCGGGCTCCAAAGGCCCGTGTCTTACCGCTTGACGACACCCCAGTAATGACTGCATGAGAAACAACCGAACTAAAGCATCCTAACTCAAGCCTCTTACAACAAACACATCGTGTCGCCGCCATTGGCTGACCAGCCTCTTCCCGGCTTCATGGGCCCTTTTCTCTGAGTCAAAAACACCAAAAACGCTCGGGCCACTGCCGGTCATCAAGGCACCAAGAGCGCCTAATGCTTTTAAGGAGGTCTTAATGGAGCTAAGAAAAGGGTATTTGCTCAAGGTAACGCTTTCAAGATCATTGAAAAGTAAATCTGGGATATTGAGAGCGGCGCCATCAGAGGATTTTATTATATTCTGATTCCCTCCAGCTGTCAACTCTAATCTGGTCTTCTTGTAAGCCCACGCCGTAGAGACCATCAGATTCGGACTCACAATAGCATACCACAAATCTGGAAAGTTCTTTATTGGCTCGAGTATTTCTCCAATCCCCCTGGCTACCGCTGGCCTCTGTAAGAGAAAAAATGGAACATCCGCGCCTAAAGAAAGGGCGAGCCTTTCGAGATCTCTCTTCGAGAGGGGGTTGCCCCAAAGTGTGTTGAGTCCTCTCAAGGTTGCTGCGGCATCACTGCTACCACCGCCCAAGCCAGAAGAAATAGGTATCCTCTTGATGAGGCTTATTTTAGCTCCCTTGCTGATTCGGGTTTCTTCAAGAAAACGAAGAGCCGCTCTATTGACAAGATTATTCTGGCCTTCAGGCAGTTTCCTTCCGCTACACGAGGCCTCTATCCCCTCTTCTATTATACTTATCTTTAAGTTATCATAGAGAGCCACTGGGACAAAAAGAGACTCTATCTCATGATACCCATCGGCCCTCTTCCCAGTGATTCTCAGGAACAGATTGAGCTTAGCCGGAGCCTCTATTTCAATGGTGGCCTGATTGATGAAAGCGGCGCTCGATTGCTCTCTTGCAGGTTTGGAGGTCATTCTTGTTTGCTTGCTGTAACAAACCGAATCCGAAGATCGTAGAGAAGACTCTCTAGGAGTTTTTCCTCTTCCTCGCTGAGGTTGCCCTCGGTCTTGTCCTTGAGGATCCCAATGATATCAATCGATTGTTTGGCTAACGCCAAGTCCTTCTTTTTTTCTCCTGACTGAGGATCTGCGATTTCACCGAGGTGAAGGAGTGCTGAGGAGCTCAGTGAGAGAAGAAAGGATGAAAAATTGACTTCTGGCAAGGGAGGAGTTTCTTGCTCTTTCTTCCAAGCTTGTTCCCCTGCATCCTTTTCCCCTTCCTCCTTTACCGCTTCCTCGCTATCGGGAGCCTTCTTAAATTCCTCCTTCACCTTTCCTTCGCTATCAAAAGTTCTTTTATCCTTGACGATAAAGCCTTCACCCTCTATTACATCTTCTGACATATTTTCCTCCTTGGCATGTTAAGTTTCTGCCAACAGTTTTTGCCCTCCTGCCCATATGACGGAAATTGTACCGCTGTACAAAGCTTCCACCTGAGGATATGTTAGTGGACCAGCACCTCAAAGGAATCTGAGGGTTTTTGTATTAATTCTACTAACTTATTTATATTAATTTAACAGAATATGGTAAGAGAGTGCAAGAGAAAAGCCGAGTCTATTCCAATCGTTACCTTGTGCAGAAATCCGCAAGAGTTCGCTATAGGGGCAGAACTTGGTTCGCTTCGCTCGCACCCGCCCTTTTTGTTCAAGCCCTTCAACAACCTTCCATTTTCACAAAGGACCAAATGCACCAACCAAAGACAACTAAAGGTCTGAACAAAGGGGGCCCCGCCTCCGGCGGATTGCCCAAAAAATATACCCAATCCCTCTGGGTTATCCCTGCGTTCCTTACATAAGGTATGGAAAGCGCTCCTCCTCCGCGGCTATGACCAGGAGAAATCGCCTTGACATGGTTTACCTTTTTAGTTAACTTCAATATGCAATCCATGGTGATACCTGGTATAATTAATATAGAGAAGCCCGTGTTCATTGATTGGCAAGCAAGAAAAGACGGGTATGTGGAAGCCGACATTTTCGGAATTTATCTACCCATAGCTTAGGCACATTGAAGATATTCATAACTTACCAGTCATTAGCTTCCCCACTTTAAAGATCTCCATGCCGTTACACGTGATTCAAAAGATCATAGGGGATTAGTGCTTGCTACAAGTGAACTGAAGCGCGTTGCCCTGTATGGAATACTGGAATGGTGGCATAGTCGGTCAAGAAACAGTCTTTCAGCGTTTGGCGCCCACTGCTCCATTATTCCAATATTCCATGTGGGCGAAGAAATCGCGTACTCTTAACCGAACTGCAGGTTTGCACCCGAGCCGTATACACATTCGGAAAAGACCTATCATATGAAAAGACGATCGAGTAGAACGATCACTATAGGTGGGGTAAAGATTGGCGGAGGGGCCCCGGTTGTGGTTCAGTCCATGACCAAGACCGCGACTCAGGATGTGGTTGCCACGGTCAAGCAAATAAAAGATCTCAGTAACGCTGGCTGCGAGCTTGTTCGCCTGGCAGTGCCAGATATGGAGGCTGCTTCTGCCCTGAGAGAGATAAAATCCCAGGTGTCTCTCCCTCTTGTTGCCGATATTCATTTTGACTACAGGCTCGCCCTGGCAGCCATAGAGAACGGTGCTGACGGTCTTAGATTGAATCCAGGCAACATCAGGGGGAAAAAACAAATCCAAAAGATTGTTGCTGCTGCTGCATCTCGCGCCATTCCCATAAGGATTGGGGTAAACTCTGGCTCTCTAGACAGGGCTACTCTCAAAAAGTATGGTCACCCGACACCAGAGGCTATGGTTGAGAGTGCGCTGGGCCATGTGAGAATACTGGAAGATCTGGATTTCCATTTAATCAAGATCTCCCTCAAGTCCCCGGATGTCTTGCAAATGGTATCGGCATATAGACTTCTGAGTGAGAGAGTTGACTACCCTCTCCATGTGGGTGTCACCGAGGCGGGGACTCTCATATCAGGAACCGTCAAGAATGCTTTGGGCATAGGATTGCTCCTCTCAGAGGGCATAGGAGACACCATCAGGGTTTCTCTTACCCATGATCCGGTTGCGGAGGTTAAGGTAGCCTATGAAATCCTGAGGGCCCTGGGTTTGAGGCAGAGGGGAGTTGAAATTATCTCCTGTCCTACCTGCGGTAGGTGCCAGATAGATCTTCTCGACCTGGCACAAAAGATTGAGGATGCTCTGAATCACATTAGAGCCCCTCTTAAAGTAGCAATTATGGGATGTGTAGTAAATGGGCCTGGAGAGGCACGTGAGGCTGATGTCGGTATTGCTGGTGGCCGTGGTCAGGGCACCTTGTTTAGAAAGGGTAAAGTGGTGAAAAAAGTGACTGAGTCAGATCTGGCAAGGGTACTCATTACAGAAGTGAAAAAGATGGCGGATGAATGAATATTTTCGATTTCCGATTTTAGATTGAGTATGTTAGATCTTTGATTCTCAATTTTCAATAGTCAATCATCAATTTTCGATTATGGCATCTATGTCAAGACGATATTCTGAATTCTTTATCCCTACCCTGAAAGAGATACCGGCCGAGGCTGAGATTATCAGCCACCAGTTAATGCTCAGGGCCGGCATGATCAAAAAGCTTTCAGCAGGGATCTATAACTATCTTCCCTATGGTTTGAGAGCCTTTAAAAGGGTGGAGCATATTGTCAGGGAAGAGATGGACAGGGCAGGTGCCATAGAGGTGTTACTGCCCAGTGTGCAACCAGGCGATTTGTGGATGGAAAGCAGTCGATGGGAGCATTATGGGCCTGAGCTTTTGAGGTTCAGGGATCGACACAACAGGGAATCATGTTTGGGCCCAACCCATGAAGAGGTCATCACAGACTTAGTACGAAAAGAGATCCATTCATACAAGCAACTGCCTCTTAACCTGTACCAAATACAGACAAAGTTCAGGGATGAGATCAGGCCGAGATTTGGAGTAATGAGGGCTCGGGAATTTATTATGAAGGACGCCTATAGCTTTGATATAGATGATGAGGGATGCAGCCGCAGTTACGAGAGTATGTATCGTGCTTACGAGGCTATTTTTAGAAGGTGCGGATTGAAATTCCGGGCAGTTGAGGCAGATACCGGGCCTATCGGCGGCAGTTTCTCTCATGAATTCATGGTGCTCTCAAATAGTGGCGAAGACGACATCGTCAGCTGCCAAAACTGTGAGTATGCCTCAAACTTAGAAAAGGCGGAGGTGGCGGTAAAAGAAGAAGATTCTCACCACGCTGAAAAAAAAGAACCATCACACGTGGTAGATACTCCAGGAATGAAAACCATAGACGAGGTATCTACCTTTCTGTCAGTAGCGCCCGAGAGAATCGTCAAGACACTTATTTACCAGACTGAGCAGGGGCCGGTAGCCGTTTTAGTGCGGGGGGATCATGAATTGAATGAAACTAAATTGAGAAATGTTCTGAACGTGCAAGAACTCACCATGGCAGATCCGGAAACCATATTTGCAGTAACTGGTGCCCCCGTGGGCTTTGCCGGAGCCATTGGTTTAGAGGTCAAGGTACTGGCCGATTTCGGGATCAAAGGAATGAAAAACATGGTGATGGGCGGAAACGAGGAGGATAGGCACATCCTGAATGTAAACGAAGGCAGGGATTTTCAGGTGGATCACTATGCAGACCTGAGGACCATCACTCCCTCTGATGCGTGCCCCAGATGTGGTGGTACATTACGGTTTGGTAAGGGCATAGAGGTGGGCCATGTCTTTAAGCTCGGGACCAAGTACAGCAAGGCTCTCAATGCCACTTTCCTGGACAAGAACGGGCAGGAAGCTCCCATTATTATGGGGTGCTATGGTATAGGCATTGGGAGGACTGTGGCGGCGGCCATAGAGCAAAGTCACGACGAGAACGGTATCATCTTCCCCATCTCTATTGCACCCTTTGAGGTGACGATCCTCCTGCTTGAAACCCATGAACCTCAGGTGAGAGAAGTGGCTGAAACCTTATATCAGCATCTGATTGACTTAGGTCTCACAGTCCTTCTGGATGACAGAGATGAAAGACCAGGTTTCAAACTCAAGGATGCTGACCTTCTGGGCATACCCGTGAGGGTCACCGTCAGCGTAAGAACACTTCAGAAAGATGCTATCGAGACAAAATTGCGCTCTGACAGAGATCTCACGTTAATACCCGTGAGCAAGGCTCCTGCGGCGATAAAGGAGGTTGTACAGGGCCTTTATGATTCGCTTAAATGATATAACTTCAAGGATCATCTCTTATCATCCTGCTGCAGATACGAATCTCATTGAAAAGGCATATGTTTACTCAGCCAAGGTTCACAAGGGTCAAGTCCGTCTCTCCGGTGAACCATACCTTTCCCACCCCTTAGAAGTAGCCGCAATTCTTGCTAACATGAAGATGGATGAGGTGACCATTGCCTCTGGCCTGCTCCACGATACTGTTGAGGATACCCTAGCTGAACTAAAGGATATTGAGTATCTGTTCGGCAAGGAGGTGGCAACCATAGTAGATGGTGTCACCAAAATAAGTAAGATACATTTCCTGAGCAAAGAGGAGCAGCAGGCGGAGAATATCCGAAAGATGATTCTTGCCATGGCCACCGACATTAGAGTCATTCTGGTCAAACTGGCAGATCGATTGCATAATATGCAGACCCTTGGCTTCCAACCCCCTGAAAAGCAGGAAGCAATTGCGGGGGAAACCCTCGATATCTACGCACCTCTTGCCGGAAGAATGGGCATTTACTGGCTCAAGTCCAACCTGGAAGATCTCTCTCTTTTTTATCTTGAACCAAAAGTCTACGGGGATATCCGGTTAGGGATTGCGCAGAGACAAGAGGGACAGGCCAAGTTTATCAAGGAGATAAAGGAAATCTTGGCGAAGCGATTAGATGAGGCAGGCATAAAGGCAACGATAACGGGAAGAAACAAGCATTTTTTTAGCATTTATAAAAAGATGATGGAGCAGGATCTGAATATAGATCAAGTCTATGATATCCTGGCCTTTAGGATCATCGTGAATGCTGTAAAGGAATGCTACGAGGTTTTGGGCCTGATGCATTCCATGTGGAAACCCGTGGCAGGTCGGTTTAAGGATTATATCTCGCTACCCAAGGCCAATATGTATCAGTCTTTGCAGACCTCCGTAATCGCCCCCTTGGGCGAGAGAATGGAGATACAGATAAGAACGTGGGACATGAACAGAATTGCCGAAGAGGGTATCGCGGCTCACTGGAGGTACAAAGAGGGATATGAGTCTGGCAAAACGATGTCCGGACAGTACCCATGGATGAAACAGTTACTCGAGTGGCAGAAGAACCTGACCGACCCAAAGGATTTTCTAGAAACAGTCAGGCTGGATCTCTTCAGTGGCGAGGTCTATGTTTTTACGCCGAAAGGTGACGTCAAGGAACTTCCCAAGGGGGCAACCCCTGTTGATTTTGCTTATGGCATCCATTCAGAGGTTGGAAACAGATGCATCGGTGCTAAGGTAAACGAGCGAATAGTCCCCCTGAGCTATCAGCTTAAGAACGGAGATATTGTTCGGATTACCACCTCAAAAAATCATAAACCCAGTAAAGACTGGCTCAATTTTGTAAAGACATCTACGGCTCGAACCAGGATCAGACAGTGGATAAAGCAAGAAGAAAGAGAAGAGAGTATCGCCATTGGGAGCGATATCCTGGAGAAAGAGCTCAGAAAAATTAACCTTGCCTTGTCCAGGCAACTCAAAGGCGAGAAAATATTAGATGTAGCCCATAAATTTTCACTCAACACTGTCGATGATCTGCTGGCCAATATCGGCTACGGAAAGCTCTCACCAAAGCAGGTTTTGAACCGGCTCGTTCCTCCTTTAGACATAAAAGAGGATAGGCCAAAAGGCCTGGTCCAGAAGATAGTTCACCGGCTTAGAAAAAAGAGGGCAGAGACCGGGATCAGGGTTAAAGGAATGAGTGATATGCTGATTCGTTTTGGAAAGTGCTGCCACCCGCTGCCAGGTGAACCAGTTATCGGTTTTATTACCAGGGGGAGGGGAGTCACCATTCATGCAAGAGATTGCCGGCACACCAGGGATGTTGACCAAGATCGATTGGTGGAAGTAGAGTGGGAGCGTTCTGAAGATGTGAATTATTTGGCAAGACTGAGGGTTACCAATATCTCCAAAAAGGGGATGCTGGCCAACATAAGCGCTATCCTTGCCCAGAGCGAGGCTAATATTGTAGATGCAGATGTCCAGACAACGGTAGATAAGAAGGGGATATCCACCTTTACCATCGAGATATCCGATTATAATCAATTAAGAGCTATTATTTCAAAAATTAAGAAGATCAAAGAGGTTTTGAAAGTGGAACGGATTTGAAGGATTAAAAGTGAGCTAAAGTGCCTAAAGCCCGCCCTGGCGCTATTGCACTCTAATCAGCTCAATAAGTCTATAAGCCAGTATGTTCTCGAATCAGCCTGATAAGCATATAGGCCAGCCTGCCCTGGTGCGACTTCCCTGGCAAATGTTACAATCGCTGTAGTATTTCTGGAGCTTAAGCAGCATAAGCTAAGCATTGCAAACCAGGTCTGGGCCAGGGTTTTGAGTGAGCTAAAGTTATGGGTGGGCCGACTGGGAATTGCGAATTTGGGAATTGATAGAATTGCAGATTTCAGAACTTAGGCGCCTGCGGCGGAACTTTTTCGACAGGATTAACCCGCCCGCCTCGCCTGAGCGAGAGCGATGGCGGGCAGGCATGATTTTCTTATTTTTTTTATACCTGCCTGTCGGCAGGCAGCTCCTGAACATCCTGCCCGTCTGCCCTGCAAGGCCTTGGCGAGCGGGCAGGCACTTTAGGCATTTTCAACTTTAGGCACCTCAATCTTTGGGAATGCCCCCTTACTCACCAGTCCGGATCTGAGACATCTCGTACACACCTTCATTTTTTTGGTCTGTCCTTTAGTGTCAACTCGCACGGTTTGGAGGTTCGGATACCAGCGCCTTTTCGTTTTGTTGTGGGCATGGCTTATATTATAGCCCGTAACAGGCCTCTTACCACATATTTCACATACCTTAGACATTCTTCTATTCCTCTATGTTTCTTGGTTGTTAATGAATATTCATTTGGGCATGGCCTTGTAACCTGGTTCCATTCAGAACAGGTAGCGCCCGTTGTCCATTGTTAATAGACAACTCTATTTTATATTTCAACCAGTTCGCTGATATTGAGCTTCTTTTTCCCCAGTTCAATACGTCAACAGAATATACAGCCTTCTCACGACGGACCACTGACAACTATCAACAGACATTACCATTTAACAGATTTTTCCGCTTTTAACAACTCAGAAATGAGGATATCCACCTCATTTGTTATAAGGTCATAGGCATTGCTCAGGGGAGGGCTGAAGATGGTTTCATACTGAGAGATTTTTCCCAGAGGGATCTCTTCACCTATCATCAGGATAACCCTCTCACCTATCCTACTGACCTCCCTTGGGCCCAGAATCTGGGCTCCAATCAATGTCTGCTTATCTGGATCGGCAATCAATTTAGCCCATACCTGGTTTCCGTCAAACATCTGCTTTCGGGTCATACCCTTTCTCACAACGGATAAGACCCGTAACCCTGCCCTTGCGGCTGCTCTTTCTGTTATCCCTACCGTTGCAACGGTAGTTCCAAAAATCTCCGCCCCAAATGTATTTAATGAGCCCAAAAAGGGTACGGTGTTTCCGAAGTGGATATTCCGTCCTATGACCCTGCCATTCCTATTGGAGTGTGTTGCCAGGGCGGTAACGATCTTCTTCCCATCTACCATATACCACCCTTCAATGCAATCTCCTGCCGCATAGATACAAGGGTCACTTGCTTGTAGGTACTGATTCACCTCAATCCCACCAGTCTTACCGATCTTCAACCCGGCCTTCTTCGCGAGCTCCACATCCGGAATGATTCCCTTAGCAACAAGGGCCCAGTCTGCTTCTAGCGTTTCACCGCTTGACAGAAAGAGCTTGATACCCTTTTTCCCAGACTCAGCCCTGGTAACGGACGTAGACAAGTGGATTGAGATTCCTGCACCTTCAACAATAGGATTGAGTTTTTCAGCCATCTCAGGGTCAAGTTGCTGTGAAAGAAGGCTATTCGAAGATACTACTATGGAAACAGATGAATAACCTTTTTTGATCAGTGTTTCAGCCATTTCAAGCGCAATTACTCCTCCCCCGAGAATAACGGCTCGTTCTCCTCCCGGCATTATTGAGTGAATCTTATGAGCATATCTCAATTCTGTGGTAAGATAGTGTATTCTGTCTCCTTCAAGCCCTGGAATGTCCGGCATTTTATTAACAGCCCCGGTATTGATCAGTAAGATATCATAGGGTATCTCTTCCCCATCCACCCTGATAACCTTTTTCTCTCTGTCTATAGCGTCCACACTTTTTTCCGTATGTAACCCTATTCTCTTTTTTTCAAACCATCCTGGCGAAGCATAAAACATATCTTCAAACGATAAGGTATCCCTGAGAACGAACGGCTGTTCGCATGGCGTATATGCAGTTCTGGGCCTTCTTGTGTAAATATCAATCTGTGCTGGATTATTCAGCACCCTGAGGGTGTTTGCACACACGATACATGCCCCACCTCCCCCGATCATGACAACCTTCATCCTGGTCTCCCCTTTTAGGATTGATTTCTGTTACTATCCAGCCACCCCCGTCCCGACCCGGAACGGGGCGGGGAAAGACACAAAGTCACCAAGATTTCCCTTGCTGATGAGGAAGTTTAACTCATTTTTTCCTTTGTGCCTGCCCGCCACCTGCCCGCCATCAGCTGCGCTTCAGGCGCTGGCAGGCGGGTCGGCTTCGCCTTAGGCCCTGCCCGACGGACGGCAGGCGGGGACGCGGGCGGGTCTTAGTGACTTTGTGGCGGAATAATTGAGATTTTGTTTTTATTTGGAAGGTAAGATATAATCTATAAGTTCTGAGATGCAAGAAAAAAATAAGAGGATCTCATGCCGTTAGCATTTCATTCTTTGACCCATGGCCCAATCGCTTTTGGTTTCTTCAACATCGAGACCGATCTTCTGCTCTTGGAAAACTACTTGTTTTTCGCCCCTTGCTTTTGCACCATGGTCAAGCACATATCCGGGAAGCAGAGCCATGAATCGGATGATATTAGCCTGGCTGGCTACTTCATTGATCAACCAGAGGATATCGGCAATCTGACAGGGGCAATCCAGGGCACAGACCTCAGAGGTTTCATCGGCCATGTTTACCAAATGTTCCCCTTTCCGCGAAACCCTGAGGAGTTCAAGCAGAAACCGCATGGAGGTGCAAACAGGTCTGTTGTGGAAGAACTACTCAGCAGATGGGCGCGATCTACCCAAATCCCGGTACTGGTGGAAGAGGGGGCGCAGAGGGTTAGCATAGCTAAACTTCTCTTTAGCAAGGCAGTCTTTCATGAGTTAGTGGCCTACGTATGGCGAGGAGGAATGCCTGGTTGGCAGGATAACCTCAGGCCAGACTATGTCACTGAGATGAAGGAGGCAATTAGAGAAAATAAATCACCTGTTTTTGCTGGTTTCGAACTTTAGGTCCTTTGGAGCATTACGGGTTTGTTAGTGTGCACTGAAAGGCATTTGGGAATTGTGAATTGAGGAATCCGTTGGTTTGGATTTGTAGATCGTTGCGGGTTGCCCCTAAATCCGCTGGCGGAATAACGAACAACATACTTTCTATATTAAAACTTTAGGCACTTTAGCTCACTTAAAACCCTGGCCCAGACCTGGTTTGCAATGCTTAGCTTATGCTGCTTAAGCTCCAGAAATACTACAGCGATTGTAACATTTGCCAGGGAAGTCGCAGGGCGGGCTGGCTTATATGCTTATCAGGCTGATTCGAGAACATACTGGCTTATAGACTTATTGAGCTGATTAGAGTGCAATAGCGCCAGGGCGGGCTTTAGGCACTTTCTCATCATTCCACGGCCAAAAAGTTATTTGGATCGAGCCTTATTGCCGCATCAGATATCCCCTTGCGGTCGTGGTCTTTTAAGAGTTCTAAGAGGACCCCTGATGGGCTTGAAGATAGCTGGATAATAAGACTGAAGAGATCATCCAGGTTGTTACAGGGAAACGGAATCCCTCTCTCATTTACCTCAGTAATGTGGTGGTGTGTGAGGGCTGAAAGCCATACCTCTACCTGAAATTCTTGAGCTATCCGCCTCAATCCCTCAAAAAGCCCCCTCCTGGTCTCAGCGAAATCAAGGCCGTCAACAATGAGGGTATCTGGTGCAAAATCTATTTCCTTCACCAGATTGTTGAGGTTCCCCCGAAGCCTTGCAAGGTCAAAGCTCTCTTTTAGATAGGCCAGGATTATCCTATTCTTATGTATAAGAGCGCGAACCTCGTGTTCATCCTCTATGTTTAGGACCGTGACAAGATCGGAGAAGATAACATTGTAATAAGAGGTAACCTTTTCCGGTACATCTTTGAGGGAAATATGGACGAGTTTTTCCTCACGAAACAGCTTATCAAATGCAATGTTTATGAGGCATGAGGTCTTACCGAGCCCTGCCCAGGCCATGAGAACACCCAGATTTCCCTTGCCCAGTTCCTGGTAGGTTGACCCTTCCAGTATCTTTAACGGGCTCACCTTAAAGAAATCTTTCATACTGCCCCCCTCTTTGCTCTTTCCTTATACTTGAGTTTGAGCTCCTCCTCAATCGATTCAGGCACCTTTGCATATCTGGAAAATTCCATAGTGAACTCCGCCTTTCCTTGAGTCAAAGACCTCAACGTAGTTGCGTATCCAAACATCTCTGCCAGAGGAACATCGGCCTCAATGGTGGTAAATACCCCGTCTTCTGCCGAGCTCATGATCAGGCCCCTGCGCTGATTGATAGAAGCCATGACATTTCCCTGGAACTCAGACGGGCATTCTACCGACACCCTCATGATCGGCTCTAAGATCACAGGCTTGGCCTTTAAATAGGCCTGCTTAAAGGCACCAATCGCAGCCTGAACAAATGCTCGCTCCGACGAATCAACTTGATGGTGCTGCCCATCATTCACCGCAATCCTCACCCTTATAACCGGAAATCCTATTAGGCGGCCCTTTTTGAGGCAAGACTGGAAGCCCTTATCAACAGCAGAGATAAATTCAGTGGGGATGACGCCCCCTTTCACCTGATTGATAAATTCGTAGTTGCTCCCACCTGATGGCTCCATGTACCCTGCCACTCTTCCATACTGGCCCGCCCCGCCGGTCTGCTTCTTATGGGTATAATTAAACTCTGCCCGTCGTGAGATAGCCTCCCTATAAGCAACCTGGGGGATCCCCGTGTCTACCTCTGCCCCGAATTCCCTTTTCATTCTTTCCACATATATCTCAAGATGTAATTCTCCCATCCCGGAGATAATGGTTTGGCCAGATTCCTGATCTACCTGTGCCCGAAACGTAGGATCCTCCCTAACAAATCGGTTAAGGGCCTTGGCCATTTTCGGGTTCGATTGGTTGTCCTTAGGTGACACGGTCAGAAAAATCACCGGTTCAGGGACAAATATCGAGGTCATGCTATAGTTTAACCGGCCATCGGTAAAGGTATCTCCTGAAAAGCAATCAACACCGAAAAGAGCCACAATGTCACCTGCACCGGCCTCGGGGATATCCTCCATTTCATCGGCATGCATTCTTACCAGCCTTCCCGCCCTGATCCTCTTTCGTGTCCTGGTATTCACCAGATCATGCCCCTTTTCAATAGAACCCTGGTAAATCCTCAGATACGTGAGCTGCCCATAGGGTGTTACCTCCAACTTGAATGCAAGACTCACCAGGGGGTCATTCGGAGCTGAGGAGAGTGTTATCTCTTTTTCTTGCTGATCCATATCCAGTGCTGTATTCTCAACCTCTGCCGGCGACGGGAGGTAATCGGTGACTGCATCGAGCACTGGTTGGACCCCGATATTCTTGTACGCCGATCCAACAAAAACCGGGGTAAGCTGTCTCAAAAGAGTCCCTCTCCTTACAGCCTCGTAGATCAGTGCCTCACTCACCCTATCCTCGAAAACAGCCTCCATCAGCTCATCTGAAAACATGGCGGCAGCCTCCAGCAGTTCCTCTCTTCTGGCAACAGCCTCATCCTGGAGGTAAACTGGCACCTCTCCGATCTTAACCTCCTCACCGAATAGCCCGCCAAAGGAAAAAGCCTTCATGGAAACCAGATCTATCACGCCGGAAAAGGCCTTTTCCAATCCTATGGGTATCTGCATGAGTACGGGATTATGATTCAATCTCTGGCTAAGCTGGTCTACAACCCGGTATGGACTGGCTCCCACTCGATCGCATTTATTAATAAAGGCAATCCTCGGTACCTTATACCTGTTCATCTGCCGGTCAACAGTAATGGACTGGGATTGCACTCCTCCTACAGCACACAGCACCATTATTGAGCCGTCGAGCACCCTGAGAGCGCGTTCCACTTCGATGGTGAAATCCACATGCCCCGGCGTGTCTATAATATTGATCTTATGTCCCTTCCATTCACAGTAGGTAGCAGCAGAGGAGATGGTAATGCCTCGCTCTTTTTCCAGGTCCATGGAATCCATCTTCGCCCCAACCCCGTCTTTTCCCTTTACCTCATGGACCGCCAATATCCTTTTCGTATAGTAAAGTATTCGCTCAGTCAGGGTAGTTTTACCTGCGTCAATGTGCGCGCTGATTCCGATGTTTCTTGAGTATTGAATATCATCAACCATCAACAGATCCTCTCGTAAACAACACAGTCCGTCGGCCGAGTTTAACCCATCACAGGGTTCACCTCAGGGAAAGTCATTTCTAATACTATCAATAAAGGAGCATGGCAAGGAAGAATTTCAGTGGGAAGGGTTTTGGTGAACAGAACCCTGACACGTCTGATCCTACAGAAAGATTGTACCCACGTTGAGGCTCGTAGCTAGGCCCAGCTCAATGGTTTTCTTTTTCCAGTCCCTATAAGAAATCTCAAGGCGGTACGTGCCACTATCTTCTTCAAGACCATCAAATTTGAAATCGCCAAAGGCATCTGTTACCGTTGTTGTTTTCTGTGAGTCCTTGATCAGGGTTGCCGTGGCGCCTTCGGCACAATCAGTGATGCCGTCTACGGTAACAGCAACACTACCAGCAATGAAACAGTGGGTAAACCGGTACAGATTCTTGTAATATACACGGGGCTTTGTTTTGTACTCCGGGTGTAAGACTTCCAGGTTCTCAGATTCAATGATCTTCAGCATCTCCGAATCCTCAGCATGGACTACTCCCAATGCTCCGGTGGGACAAGCCTGAACACACCGGGGCTCTTTCCACCCCTCATCGAGCAAATGGGCGCACAGGGTACACTTTTGCGGCACCGCCTTGTCTTCATTCCACCAGATAGCACCGTAGGGGCAGGCATCAACTATACCCTTCTGTCCTGTGGCCTTTTCCGGATCAATAATGACGATGCCATTTTCCCTCTTATATACTGCCCCGTCTTGTGCTTTTTTGATACACGGAGCATTATCACAGTGCATGCACGGGATCGGTAGGTAGGCGACATCAATCAGGGGATATTGACCCCGTTCCTTACGCATGATATTCATCCAGCGGTGACCATGCCGGGGCTGGGCCACTGAGTAGCCCGGAAATTCGTTATCTACATGCTCGTCCTTGCAGGATAGGAAACAGTTGTTGCAATCCTCGCATTTTTCCACATCAATAATCAGATTCCGTTTTTTCATTTCATGCCCTCCTCCCCCTCCCACTTTTGAATTTGCACGAGACATGAATTTGCGGCCATACTATGTGATTGCTTAATCATCATCCTGCTGGGAGTTAATTGATTAATGCATCCGCCACGGTCGGCTGAATATCCGGGCTCACCCACAGGATCATAGGAGGCGGAGGATTCATAAGAGTGAACCGTTCCCGGAGAAACCCGTTCAGTAACCTGAGCCGCGCAGATGACTGCTCCTCGGTCATTGAAGACCTTGGCCAGATCGTTTTCTTTGATTCCCCGAGCCTGTGCGTCCTTGGAGTTGATCCTTACAATCCAGTAGTAATACCCATCAATCAGGACCCGGTGATCTTTGATATCGTTGACAATACTATCCTTGCCATCACCCATGGTGTGAAAGCTGAACCGGGGGTGGGGGGATATCAGTTGCAAGGGATACTTTCCATAGAGTTCCGTTGTATGGTGGCCTTCCCAGGAAGGGATATATTTTGTCATGGGTGGCCTCTCAGGGTCATTCGGATCGAATCTCTCCAGGCTGGAACAAACAAACTCCACCTTTCCGGATTGAGTTTGAAGTCCCTTGCCAAGCTGTTCGGTATAATCTGCCGGTAAGGGCGCCAGCTCCGGTGTGTCTTTTAGTCTGCCCTCAGCAAACCATCGAAAGGATACCGGATCCCTTAACCCCTCCTTGGGAGCGGGTACGACATAGTAGCCTTTCTTAAGAAATTCTTTCCATGAAATGACCTTGGGAAGATCAGTCGCATCAAAGAGCCGCTTACACCAGTCGAATTCGGTCACGCCCTCTGAAAATGGGGCGCCAAGCCCGAGTTTTTTTGCAACCTCAAGGAAAATCTGGAAGTCTGACTTTGATTCACCCAGTGGTTCAATACACTTGTGCTGCATGACCATGACGCGGTGATTGCACTGGTTGAAGCTGTGTTGTATATACCCGCCGCAATTGGCAAATTCGCTGATATCCCACCGCTCAAAACTGGTACAGGCCGGCAAGAGAATATCGGCAAACTTGGTCTCGCCTTCAAACCATATGGACTGATTCACTACAAACTCCAGGTTCTCGGACCGGTAAGCCTTCACATACCGATTTGTCTCACTCATGGTGCCAAAATGAGACCCGCCGTATTTGTAATACATTTTGACTGGCGCACTACCTGGAGCAGGATAATCGAACTTGAGGAACTGGCCTTCGATAGTCTTAGAGTCGGTTGGATAACCAGATGTCCTGCCTTCCAGGATTGCTTCGGGAATCCTCAATCGTGGCACCCTCTGATAAACCGTATTTACGGTGGCGAGCTGGGGCATCCGCTGATACATATTGACGGCCATAGCCGTACCCTCTATATCACCAGACAATCCCCCTTCTGCGTAACCTGGAAAGAAAAAACTGGTGTCCACAGGCGTCCCCTGCTGCATACCACCCATATTTACGCCAGGTTTTCCCAGACCCTGCATGGCCATCAGACAGACCATGGAACGGGCCCATTCATTTCCCGTGGCACACCGGCAGGCGCTGCCAAAGCCGGTTATTCCCCCGGCAGCAAGGTACGTCTTTTTGGACCCCCATTCTCGCGCCAAGGCTCTCACATCTTTTGCGGGGATTCCTGCTTCATCTTCCTGCCACTCAGGTGTTTTTGGTATCCCATCTTCCTTTCCCAGTATATAGTCTCTCCATCCTTCAAAGCCGGTAGTCCGCTTGCCAACATAGTCCTTGTCATAGAGATCTTCGGTGATCCAGACATAGGCGATGGCAAGGGCCAGGGCATTGCCTGTTGCCGGCCTTGGGGCCAACCACTTACCGCCAAATAACGCCGCTGTATGATTATAGAATGGATCAATATGTACCATTTTGATATCTAATTCTTTCAGCCATTGCCGGCGTACAGTCCCCTCAAATGCGCCGTAGACCCCGCTTGTGGCCTCCGGATCGCTCGACCAGAACACCACCATTTCACATTCCTTGAGCAGATCTTCAACTGTGCCGTAGGCCTCTGGAGCACCAAGACGCATGCTATACCCCCAATGATGCATGGCCCCCCAGTACCAACCCTCCCAACTATCTGGGTTATGAACAACTGGAGCATAGCCGATCGAATTAAAGAACCTGGGCCGAGAGCTTAACCAGTAACCTAAGACTCCCCATGTATGATGAGATCCACTGCCGTTTAGAATGGCGCCTGGGCCATAATCCCTTTTAGCTCGCTTGATTTCGTTGGCAACAATATCCGTTGCCTCATCCCAGCTGATCCTCTCATATCCGGATATCCCTCTGTTCTGACAATTTCGTTCGCCATTGGGATCAAAATCGACCCGTTTCATCGGGTATAACAGCCGATCCGGTGAATAGATCATCGATTTCCAGGCAAGGGTATACGGGGAAATCGTGGTCTTCCGCGGGGGAGTAAACTCTTTGCCCCTGGCCTCAATTGTCCAGGGCTGTGCGTCGCTCTTATCGAATTCAATAGGGGTGATGCGTATAATCTTACCGTCTTTCACATACACGAACACCGGCCCGCCGTTGGTATTACTGGTGTATCTTTTTACGCCGCTCCCAAAGTCCGTTCCATATTCCTTGCCAGCAGATAGCATGAGACTGAGCGTTTCCATGAACCACATGGTTAACTCATCAGGCCCTTCCATCCCTATTTGAAAGTTCTTCATGGCATTAATCTGCTCTAACTGGTCCCTATTTGGCCTCATGAGCTTGGCAGCTAGATATGCGTTTCTATAGACGATCGCAACATCAGGGGTGGGATGAATGCCGGCTTTTGAGTTGATATTACCGTTTTTGAATGTAAAGTACCTACCCTGGGAATTATCCTTGACCTTTATTTGAGCGGTGAAATTCTTTTTTTTTAGACGATTCTCGAATGACGGATATTTCCTTGCCGCACGTTTCAGCATCAGGTCCAGGCCAAAGAGTATTATGGAAAATACTACTTTCGCGAGCACTGGGCATTTTAATAGTATTTTGTCTTCAATGGTTGATTTCATATCTTCCTCACACTCGGTAAATTCATATTGTACCTGCCATACCTTTCACGGATTATCGCCTCACCCATGGTACCACCTCAGGCAAACCGGGCAAGTTTCTAAGCTGCGCCACTGCCTGCCAATGCCTCATGATGCAATGAGGTTGTTACGAAGAGTTAGCAAGGGGAGGAAGGGTTTAGGGCATCTTATCGTTTCAATCCCAGTATCTCACGGGCCTCAGTTGGTGTTGCGATCTCTCGTTGGAATTCCTGAGCTATCCTTTTCACTCTTTCCACGAATTCAACATTAGAGGTGGCTAATACACCTTTTGATAAAAGAACATTATCTTCCATGCCAACCCGTACGTGTCCTCCGGTGATGATTGTCATGAAGAGAATGGTTAAGTGCATGCGTCCTATTGCAAAGGCCGAGAATGTAGCTCCTTGAGGAAGGATACTTTTCATATGCATAAAGTTTTCAACAGTGGCTGCTGTACCACCCGGTATGCCTAAACAAAACTGATAGTGGAGCGGTGGTTCCAGGAAACCTTTTTCCACCAGATAGAGGGTATTGTACAACATACCGGCATCAAATATTTCAAGCTCAGGTTTTACCTTGTTTTCCTTTTGTGTCTGGGCGAGTTTCTCGAGAAAATCGGGCCTATTCTCAAAAACAGTCCTATGTTGCCAATTCATGGTCCCGGCATCAAAGGATGCCATCTCAGGCCTCAATTCAACAAAGGGTTTCATCCGTTCTTCATCTGTTAGGCCTATTCCTCCAGAGGTTGTCAGATTAAGAATAATATCACAGTCTTTTCTCTCTCGAATCGAGGTGACTGTGTCTCTAAACTTACCAAAGTTCATTGAAGGCGATTCGTCATCTTCTCTTACATGGATGTGGGCTATGGAGGCCCCTGCCTTCCAGCAGTTATATACCTCCTCTGCAATCTCCTGGGGTGTTATCGGTACATAGGGGGTATCTTTTTTTGTGGGCCATGCGCCGGTTGGTGCAACCGTGATGATCAGTTTTTCCATGATATCTCCTCTTCCTCCTGTGATTTTACCAGATTCCTAGTGAAACCTGCGAATATGAGCAGTCCTTCCATCAGAGCATGCGTATTCATCGAGTCAAGATCTGCTTTTCTCTTGGCTTATTACCTTCATGAGATAATTCGTTAATCTCTCTCTGGATGCAGCGACTTCTGCGTCTGACCATTCCTGAAAGCCTTTTCCGGTCTTGAACCCCAACTGGTTCTGCTCCACCCTTGATCTCAAGGTAGTGGAAGGGGTGGGGTTGGCGTTGAGGTGTTTCAGAATATAATCGTGTATGGATAGGGTAAGGTCAAGGCCAACCATATCAGCATTTTCCACCGGACCAAGGATAGGCAGGCGCAGACCAAAGCCGTTGCAAACAACCTCATCAACGGTTGCAGGGTCACAGACGCCATCATCAATGATTGCAAATGCCTCTCGCCAGAGAGCATGCTGTAATCTATTTCCGACAAACCCTGGCACGTCCTTGTGAACACGCACCGGATGCTTGCCGACACGAGCAAGCAGGTCATAGGTTGCGTCAATGCACCTATCTGCAGTCTCTTCAGCACGAACAACTTCGACCAACGGGATGAGGTATGGCGGATTCCACCAGTGGGTCCCCAGAATACGCTCACGTTTTGAGGCCCGCTCTGCAATTTCCGTAATTGCCATAACCGATGTATTGCTGCATAGGATGGCTTCGGGCGGACAAAGCCGATCAAGATCGGCAAAGACCTGTTGTTTCAAATCCAGTTTTTCGTACACTGCCTCTATAACGAAATCACACCCCTCACATGCACGGGCCATCTCCGTGGCGGTGCTAATCTGCTCAACAATTTTCTCGATTTTATTGCTGAAACTGATGCCGTGTTGGACCAGCTGTTTAAGGTTTTTGATAACCTGTTCTTTGGCCAGCTTCAATATTTCCTCTTCCGTATCAACCAGCCACACGGGATGACCAGAGCAGGCAAAAACCTGGGCAATACCGCATCCCATCAGTCCAGCGCCGATAATGGTAATGTTTTCTAATTTTTCCATAATCCCCTCTAACCTGCTGTATAACCGCCATCCACATAGAGGATGGCCCCGGTCATAAAGTCGGATGCCTTCGAAGACAGATAGATCACTGTTCCGATAAAATCTTCCGGTTCACCCAATCTTCCGATGGGTATGCGTTTCAAGAAATTCTTATAGAAAGCATTGTCATCAAACATCCACTGAGTCAAAGCAGTCCGGAATACCGTAGGAGCAATTGCATTAACATTTATTTTATGAGGACCCCATTCACAGGCCAGTGATTTAGCCATGAGGGATATAGCTCCCTTTGAGGGACTATACGCTGTGTAGTTGCTCATACCCAACATCCCCCGGGTAGATGAGAGCAGAATAACCTTTCCCCCTCGTCCCTGGTCTATCATCACTTTTCCTGCCTCTTTGCAATACAGCCAGGTCCCCTTGACGTTCGCATCCATGATCATTTCCCATTCCTCAAGGGGTTGTTCGACAATGGGATTTGGCTTATTAACCCCTGCCGCAGTAATTAAGATATCGATGCCACCGAACTTCTCAACCGTGTCCTTGACCACCCGCTTTACATCCTCATGATTAATGGGCGAACCTGCAGAATATGCAGCAACCCCACCGGCCTTTTTTATTTCCTCAACCAAGGGCTTAAGCGTTTCCTCAGCCCTACCAGTGGCCACTATCTTTGCACCGGCCTCTGCCAATCCCAGGGAAGCAGCATGACCAAAGCCTCCGGTAGCCCCGGTGATGAGTGCGACCTTTCCACTTACGTCAAATAGTGAATATGGTTTTCGCATGGTAACACCTCTCTGAATGGTTGTGAGATTTAAGTTAGTACTATGCCCTGCATGAACGCATAGCACTAAAGAAGAAAACGGCGTACCGTTCTGATATACCTGCTTTAAGGGACTTTAGTTATCAGGTGGATACGGCATAACCACCAGCATGGTTACAACTGCATTTGTCTCGTTTCGGATCTCACGCTTTTCGTTTGCTTCAATGAAAATAGAGTCCATTTTGCCGAGTTTTACAATTTTGCCATCATCAAACTCAATGGTCAGCTCGCCATCCAGCATAACGTAGACCTTTTCGAGGGGTGTGGCAGACATTTCAGCACGTGATCCCGGCAGATAGTATGAACATCCAACCCAATAAGGGGCAGTACACCCCATATCTTTATGCTGCAGATGCATGGAATGTATAGTTACGTCATGTTTCGGCGGGCTATACTTCTTGCATTCACTAAATCTCGTAACTTTCATGATAATCCTCCTGATAGTTATAGACGGTACTCACCAGTTGTGTCCACAATGGCAACCATTCTAACAATGCAGCCATCTCCTTTTACCCAGCGCCATGGAAAGGCAGCCAGTGTTACACGCTTGCCTGTTACCTCATCAATCTCCCCACCCACATTCTCAAATCCGACAATACCATGTGAGAGAATAGCCCGGTGATTAGGTTCCCAAAGTGGGAAATCTTCTATCACCTCGTGGCCGGTCTCTTTCTTATATTCTTCACAAATCCAGGGCTGAAGGGGCCCCGTGCCATGAGGACCTATGGCCGTGCCCAAGGGATGGTCCAAGGCCTGCGTGTCGCTTCCTACACCCTTGACACCTTTTTCGACAAACCAGTCGCCAGATTCCTTATAGAATCCTGGGGCATAACAGAAGTATTGCTGGCTATCTCCCCAGTACTTGTGCCAGCCGGTATTAACGATAACGATATCGCCCTTCTGAATCCTGGGCTCGGCCTTTTCCAAATCCTCTGGGGTAATGACCTCCCACTTTTTCTTTGGAATGGAAACAATGACAGCAGTACCAAAAAATGATGATAAGGGAACCTGGTCGATAAAGGGTGTTCCCTCTATAACATGCGCAGGAGCATCCGTATGGGTAGTGCAATGCATGACCGTGGTGATCTTTTGTGAAAGCACTCTTGACTTGGCATGGTAATGCATGCGCTCAATCTTCACGTCTTCGAAATAAGGCCACAGTGGGGCCTTGTCCCCAAACTCATTACTCAGGTCATAAAACTCCAATCCATTTTCCTTTGAATTCATAGTATTCCTCCTTTTTATTGTTCGTCATAATAAAGTTGCTCCGTAATCTTTGCCGCTGTATCCTTCACGAGGGAAACGATCGGTGAACCGCCATCCCAGGTGACCCGTTGAGAGGGGCCAGCTACTACAACGGCTGCCACCGGTTTTTTTTCGTGGTTAAATATCGGGGCACCAACAGCGCTGATTCCAATGTCAATCTCCTCGTTATCACAGGAGAATCCTTGATGCCTTATTACTTGCAGATGACGTTTAAGTGTTCTTCGGTCCGTAATAGTATTCGCGGTTAAGCGGGGCATTTTTTGGTCGAGAAGCTTGGCCCTGATTTCGGGCAAGGAAAAGGCCAGTATGGCTTTTGCTCCTGCTGCCGCATGAATCGGGAGCCTGTCTCCAAGGGTGCCCGCAATACGCACCCGTTGAGGCCCCTCAGCGACATAAGCCATGAATGTGCTTTTTCCTGAAGGTACTTCCAAAACGATTGTCTCTTTAAGTAGGTCCCTCAGTTCATCAACATATGGTTTTGCGATTTGAACCATATTTGTTCTTAGAAAATGGTTGACAGCGGATCCGAGTGTCATAATAGATGATCCAAGCCTAAATTTCTTTGTTTGGGGGTTCTGCTCTAGAAAGGAGGACCTTGTCAGGGTAAGCAGAATTCGTGAGACCGTTGCTTTATGGAAACCAAGTTTCTGACTAATTTCAACGGTACCCATCTCCCGATTATATGGAGAAAAGGATAAAAGAATTGCCAGGGTCTTTTCGATGGAATTTACTTTTGCAGGTCTTTGTTTCATATAATAAAACCGGGTATTATAATACAAGATCAATTTTTACGAGTACTGGCATGTTCTGTCAAGCTCGATTCTCGGCAAACAACAGGTGTTTTTTGCCATTTCTTAGGTCCACGCGGCGATTTCTTCTATTTTTTGAACGATTTTACTCTAGAACAAGAAAATCTTCCCATTTCATTTCTTTTCAAGCTCAGATAAAGAGTATAATCTCGGAACGTGAAATAACCAAGGGGCAAGACCAGGAGACAGATTATGGGACAGAGTTGGTTCCCTTGCTCTCTTAACGGAAGATTGACAGTGTTTTAAAAATGTTATAATTCTTGGACCTATGGTGTGAGAGACCCCATACGATCTAGATCGCGGGACTTGATGAAGGGTAAAAGGAAGCATGAAAAAGGTATTACTAAGCAGAGCATTTTATTCTTTGCATTGGACATAACCGAGAAGTGTCTAGGATGGTCATGAGGTCTTCTCTTCTGTTCAGAGGCTCCCAGCCTGGTCTTTTCTACGACTTATCAACAGGGGATTCTTTGCCCCCTCCGCATTCTCTCCCAACAAGTCGGGAGAGCTGCGGCTTCCCCCACTGATAAGTCGTGAAAAGCACAGCGGCCTCCGACTCGGCCGCCTTCGACAAGCTCAGGCCCCGAGCTAGCCGAGGGGAGCTCGTCGCGGGCCACCAGTCACAGTAGAAAAGACCTCATGCCGCTCCCGATATTGCAAACTATTTGATGGTCTCAGTATTAACTATATCCCGTCGATAAATACACGATCTTTCTGGGAGACTAAAACTGCTTTACACGCTGACGTAGACCCGATTATTTTGTGACAGATTGTGCAGGACACATATAAGGCTTTACAAGGATTCCGAAGATGGGAAACGACCTCAGAAAAAAAATGGAGCCTCGAAAGATTCACAACATAATGGGAGTGGGGAAGGCAATCATCCAAATCCCTTAGAATCTAAACTCTCGGAAGTGCTGGAGGTTCCCGAGGGGAATGATTTCTTCCTTGGACCAGATCTCGGATGCATACCTTGGGACTCTCTTCTTCGCCTCGTCTCGTTTCATGGATATTTGACTACCGGGGCGTTCATTGGCCTGCAGATGCTCGCTCTGGGAAAACGCCTCCTGGGTATTGAAGAAAATGAGCGAATCCACGTTTTGTGTGAGACGCAGAACTGCCTCCCTGACACATTTCAGGTTCTCGCCGGAGCCACGTTGGATAACAAGAGGCTAATGCTAAGGGATACGGGTAAGATGTTGGTCACAATCACACGACACACACCTACCGGTGAAAGTGCCCCGGGTGTCAGGATAATCCTGGATCCGGCGAAAACTAAGAGATTTTACAAGCTCCACGCATGGTACATGAACACAGAAAAGGTCCCACATCGAGAGGTCGTGCAAATATTAAGGAAAGCTGGCGATACTGTTTATTCCTATAGGTATGTAAAGGTTCCAGTTACAGGCAAGCAGGAAAAACATGTCGCCATTTGTGGTACTTGTGGAGAGCCATTCACTCAGATAGACGGGGGCGACAACTACTGTTCAGACTGCGCCGCAGAGAAGTGAAGGGGGTCATTAACATTGTCCGTCAACAGGTTTTTCGGATGATAAGTAGATTACGTGATCATGAACACTCTGTTTGCCAGTTGTGTACTTGGGTCCCTTAACGGACTTTTTTCACGGCAACCGTTCTCCTTGAACGTCGAAAGTCGTGCTCTAGGTTAAATCACGAGACAAAGCTCGATCTCCGCAACCTAAAGCATTGTGTAGCACAGTGCACATCCCGTGGCTAATAAAAGTGGCACCTAAGGCCTTGCCTCCTACCTGGGAGTCAGCGCACAGAAAGGTCACACGAAGGAATCAAGATGAAGGGCTTCGGCCGTCAAAGCCCCTGCCCAGGGAGGTCAGCACATGAAGAATTAGGTGAGATAGAGCTTGCTTCGCCACACCAAAGGTACCACCCTGTTATAGGGCCGTCCAGAATGGCTTTATGGAGATAGCCCAAATTCTTTCATCTTGCGATAGAATGTGCTCCTTGCTATGTTAAGCTTCTTTGCTGCCATGGACACATTTCCGCCGCACTGCTCGAGTGCCTCCTCAATCATGCCCTTGTAACCCTGATGGAACGTTAACACTCCATTTTCGAGTCTAGCCTCCTTTTTTTGTGGTCTCAGTGACAGATGGATGGCGCTAATGGTAGTGCCCTGAGAAACAAGCAGCATTCGCTCAATACAGTTTTCCAGTTCGCGGACGTTGCCGGGCCAGTGGTATGCCTTCATAGTCTCAAAAACCTCATCGGATATTTGAGGTCTCTTGATTCCCATTTCCTGACACTGGCGCGTCAGGATGTGGTCAATGAGCAGTTCTATGTCCTCGATTCTCTCTCGCAGCGGGGGGATTACTATCTCAACTACATTGAGCCGGTAATAGAGATCTTCCCGAAAACTGGAAGTCTCAACCTCGGTTAGCAGGTCCGTACTGCTGGCGGCGATTATCCTGACGTCAACCGGTATGCACCGGGTATCACCTAATCTCATTATTTCGTTCTGCTGGAGGACTCTCAGCAGCTTGGCCTGTAGCTCTAACGGGAGACCGTTTATCTCGTCCAAAAACAACGTGCCCTTATGAGCAAACTCGAACTTGCCCACCATGCCCTCACGACGTGCTCCGGTAAATGCACCTCCCTGGTAGCCGAAGAGCTCGGATTCAATGAGGTCTCGAGGAATGGCTGCACAGGAGATTGCAACAAAAGGTTCCTTTCTCCGGTTACTGAAACTATGGATTGCTTGGGCGAACAACTCTTTGCCGGTGCCGCTCTCGCCGATGATAAGGATTCTTGAATTAGTCCGAGCTGCAATCTTGGCTAACTCAATCTGTCTCTGAAAAGCAGGGCTGTTCCCCTTGATGTCCTGGAATTCGTATTTCGAATAGTTTCCGCCGAGCTTCTTGGCGATGTTTATCATGTGACGTTTTTCAGCCATGGTAATGATGGTACCCAACACCTCACCCGATGCATTTCGTGTGGGATCGACCCTGCACATGTAGTTCTTCTGGCCGCTCGGGCTTAAAAAACTGGTTTCAATGCCGGTGAAATACTTCTTAGCCTTGAGTGCCCGGATGAGGGGGTCATCGGGATGAACCACTTCGTTCAACTGCCTCCCGATGACTGATTCGGCATCCATATCGAGCATTCTGGCTGCAGAGATATTGATGTTGGTGATGTTCAGGCAATTGTCAACCGATATTACGCCGTCCGAAATGGAGTTGAAGATCGAGGTGAGCATTAGGTTCAGCCGGTTCTTTTCCTCGATCAAGTCCCTTTCACGAAATTGGCTCTGTATCGTATCGGCTGCCTCGGTGACGAGGGCAAGGGTATGCCGGTGTCTGCTGCTGGATCTCCCCGAGAGCGTAATAGCGCCGATAAGCTGCCTTTGGCTATCGTATATTGGGGCCGAAGAACAGGTCCAGTTGTGGTGCTGCACCTTGTAATGCTCGGCGCCTGTAAGTTGAATGGGTTTGCCCTCCGTTAGGCAGAGCCCGATTGCGTTTGTGCCGGCATGTTCGACAGTCCGCAGGCAGCCCGGCAAGTAATAGTTCTCCCTAGCCATTTTCATTATGTCTCTGTCGCCCCGAACCACCAGCACATAACCATGTTCTTCGGTAAGGGTGATAATAAAGCCCGTGCCCTTGACCGATATTTCGATCATATCCATGACCGGCTTAGATATTTCGATCAAGGCCCTATTGTTCTTGAGCAGACTGAGGAGTTTGCCTTTTGGGAGGGTTGGCGGTGAGTTCATGCTAAAGGGATCGAGACCGATCTCCCGGCACTTGAGCCACGAGCTCGAGATCTCATCCCTTACTTTCTCGCCGGGAGGGATTCCTTTGTGGATCAGATTTTCCCATGCGGACTTGACTGGGTCGTCTTCCGGTTTGGGAGGTATCGAATAACGTGGCTGAGGTTTCATAAGATCCATCTTACATGTCTCAATCTCACAATCTCGCCGGCAAGAAAGCTCAACGAGGTAGTGAAGATTACGACTATTACTATTTCATTTGAAGAATATAAACCTGAAGCTGTCTTGTAAATCCTTTTCTCTATTCTGGCTCCGTGCTGTTCAATAGACTACCCTGAAAGCAGTTCATCGGAAGCAATGCGATACAGTTCGTCTGCACGGTAAGAACTCCTTACCAGTGGAGCGCTGGCCACGCCCTTAAATCCCCGCTTTAGGGCATGAGCCTCGTATTCTGTAAATTCTTCTGGTGGGACATAACGAACCACAGGGTGATGATGCTTGGAAGGTGCAAGGTACTGGCCCAAGGTAAGCACGTGGCAGCCGGTCTCCCGGAGATCACCCATAACCTCCAGAACCTCCTCCTTTTTCTCGCCTAAACCTAACATGAGCCCCGATTTCGTAACAAGGGGGGGCACATGTGAACGTGCTCGGGCCAAAAGCTCTAATGACCGATGGTAATTCGCCTGAGGCCGAACCTGGGCATATAACCGCGGCACCGTTTCGATGTTGTGGTTGAGCTCCTCAGGTGTCGCAGCCAACACCATTTCCAGGCCAGCCCAGTTGCCGCCGAGGTCGGAAATGAGGACTTCTATCCCGACACCTAGGCTCTTTTCGCGTATTGCCTCAATAGTCCGGGCAACGTGCTGGGCCCCCCCGTCGGGAAGGTCGTCCCTGGTAACCATGGTCACCACGTAGAATTTTAGTTTCATCTGAGCCACTGCCTCGGCGGTGCGTAGCGGCTCTTCGGGGTCGGGTACATGAACCGGTGACTTGTCCACCGCACAAAAGCTGCAGCGCCTCGTACAGCTGGGCCCGAGCAAGAGGAACGTGGCGGTGCCCGAGCCGAAACACTCCAGCTGGTTGGGGCAGTGGGCCTCCTCGCATACGGTGTGAAGCCCCCTATTCTTTATAGCGGCCACTACGGCCGCGCTCCGACCGCTCGGCGGAAGCCTTCGTCTGAGCCATGCGGGTTTTGATCCCAGTGTGGACATACTATTAAAAACCCATTTGACTTACTTTTACACTGATAGACGCATAATATTAGGCATACACCCACTTGTCAATCCCAGTCGAGGCCGCGAAGGGCGGGAAGCTTCAATTGAATTAGTATGCGGGTTATTCTATTTACTTTGACCACAATGTATTTTTGTTCTATATTGTGAACACTGTTTCCAAAAGGAGACTCAATAGGTCAGTTGGAACTTGTCAAGAAAAAAAGGCAGCTCTTTTTGGACCGACCATTATAAGTATCATGATCCTTTACTTCGTAAAAAACCAAACCCAATGAGACAATGCGCTGGAGCGAGATGTCCCGGCTTCTTTGCCTCATTACTTCATCGAGCTATTCCGGCAACAAGAACATCTGCGAGGGGCGTACCACTATTTTGGCCCAGATTGCGAAAGAATGGCTTTCGAAATATTCTAACCGCACTCTTCAGCTATTCTTTTTACGTATGATGCCTTTTGTCCATAATGATGATGGCTATTCTTTGCGGTCAAATAGGGGCAAGAGAACTGAACTCTGAATCGCTTGGAAAATTCCAAAGATTTTTGTCTCATAATAGGACAATTGTTCTATTATGAGACACATTTTTCGCGCCCACTGCTCCCCAAAAAGCGCTGTTCCAGTGTAAATTTATTTCGGTATTTCAGCTACATCATCCACTTATGGTACCATCTGAAATCAATGGCATGGTGGTTGCAATTTAAGCTTGAGAAATGCTGCCCTGCCGGCAGAAATCGATAGAAAGTAGGTACCGATTAAGGAGGGCCATGATGAAGATTGATAAAGAAACACTTCTAAAGCTTTTCACCACAATGCTCAAGATTCGCTACTTCGAGGAGCGGATCGTTGACCTGTACGCGCGTGGTCTGGTGCCAGGACTCGCCCATCTTTACATCGGCGAGGAGGCAATAGCCTCGGGAGTCTGCGCCGGACTGCGGGATGACGACTACATAACCAGTACCCATCGCGGACACGGCCACGTTATTGCTAAGGGAGCTGACCTGAAGCTCATGATGGCCGAACTGTTCGGAAAAAAAACCGGCTATTGCAAGGGAAAGGGAGGTTCGATGCACATTGCCGACATGGAGTTGGGCATTCTCGGTGCAAACGGAATCGCCGGCGCCGGGCTTCCCATTGCCCTGGGCTCGGGCCTGTCCGGGAAGTTGCGCGGGACGGATCAGGTGACCGCGTGCTTCTTTGGCGACGACGCTTCCAATAATGGGACCTTCCACGAAAGCCTGAATTTGGCATCACTGTATAAGCTCCCCGTGATTTTTGTCTGTGAGAATAATCTGTATGGAATATCGGTGGGCCAGGAGAAACAACGATTGCTTCAGGATATTGCGCTCCGGGCTGCGAATTACGATATGCCCGGCGTTGTTGTGGATGGAAACGATGTCTTGGAGGTATATAACACCACGATTAAGGCAGTGAAGAGGGGGCGGGCCGGTGAAGGTCCCAGTCTTATAGAGTGCAAAACGTATCGTTGGCGAGGTCATCACGAGGGAGACCCAAACCAGGGTAGGCGGTACCGCACGACCGAAGAGATCGAAAGCTGGAAGAAAAAGGATCCAATTGAACGACTAGCCAGAAAACTGATCGAAGATAAGTTTATCACCAAGAAAAAGATGGATGCCCTTAAAAAGCGGGTCCTCAAGGACATTGAAGAGGCTGTCGCCTATGCCAATGAGAGTGAGTTTCCTGCCCTTGAGGAGATGTATGAAGACGTGTACGTGTAAGGGAGATAAAAGGAAATGAGAGAATTAACGTATGCCCAGGCAATAAATGAGGCCTTGAGGCAATGCATGAAAGAGGATGAGCGGGTGATACTGCTCGGAGAAGATATTGGGGTATATGGTGGTATTTTTCAGGTTACGGCCGGTTTGCTGAATGAATTTGGACCTGAGCGAGTGATTGATATGCCCATTGCGGAAGCTGGATTCACTGGTGCCTCGGTAGGGGCTGCGCTGACTGGAATGCGACCGGTTGTTGAGATCATGTTTATCGATTTCACCACGGTATGCATGGATATGATCATCAACCAGATGGCTAAGATGCACTACATGTTCGGGGGACGGGGCAAGGTACCTATGGTGCTCCGGATCAACATCGGAGCAGGCAGGGGTGCTGCCGCTCAACACTCCCAGAGTTTTCATGCCCTGTTCATGCACATTCCAGGATTGTATGTCGCGGCACCGTCAACTCCTTATGACGCAAAAGGCCTGATGATAGAGGCCATCAAAAATGATAACCCGGTCATCTTCGTAGAGCACAAGAAGCTGTATGTTGAGAAAGGCCCTGTTCCTGAGGAGATCTACACCATTCCCTTTGGCGAGGCGGAGGTCAAGCGAAAGGGAAGCGACATTACCATCGTTGCCACGCATGCCATGGTTATCCGTTCGCTGCGCTTGGCCGAGGAAGCGGCAAAGGAAGGTATCGACTTGGAGATAGTCGATCCAAGAACACTTACGCCCTTGGACAAGGTGACTATCCTCGAGTCGGTCAAGAAGACCGGCAGACTCCTGGTAGCGGACGAAGGCCATAAGACCTGTGGCGTGGCTGCGGAAATCTCGGCCATGGTTGCAGAGGAGGGAATCTTTGACCTCAAAGCACCAGTTGTCAGGGTCTGCTCTCCCGATACCCCGGTACCTTTCTCGCCGCCGCTGGAGCAGGCCTACATCCCTGACGTTAAGGATCTGCTACCGGCAATCAAACGGATGATGGAGTATGCCTGAGAGAGAGGAGAGCCGTGGCTACTGAAGTTGTTGTGCCTATGCTCGGCATCACGGTTGAAAAGGGTACGATCCTTGAATGGATGAAAAAGGAGGGGGATCCCGTTGAGAAGGGGGAAATTATCTTCATCGTCGAGACGGAAAAGGTCACGACCGAAGTTGAGTCCCCAGCCTCCGGAATTCTTGCCAAGGTCATAGTTCCGGCTGGCGTTGAAGTACCCGTACTCACACTGGTGGCGGTCATAACCGAGCCTGGCGAGGAACTACCTGCCAAATACGCAGCCCTGTCCACACAAGTTCCACCGGTTGAGGCCGAAAAGGTCAGCCAGGCTGAGCAGGTGCCTACTCCTATGCCGCACCAGGTGCGACCGGCTGAGGTAGCCGAGGCTGCGCCAGGAGGGGCCATCAAGGTGGTTCCAGCGGCCAGAAAGCTGGCCCAAGATAAAGGCCTTGACCTGGAAACAGTAAGCGGCACTGGTCCGGGAGGAATTATCGTCATCCGTGATGTGGAGGCAGCTTTGAAGCCTGGGCCAGAACTTGCTGCTAAAGTCTCAACGCTCGCCGGCCGGCTAGCCAAAAAAGAAGGCATTCTTCTTCAAGGGATCGAGGGTACAGGTGTGCGCGGCCGGATTATGCGGGCTGATGTAGAACGGGTAATAGAGGAGGCAACCGCTCCCAGTCTTGGCAAGGTCATACCGATGGACAGTATACGCCGGGTCATTGCACGTCGGATGTCAGAGAGCGCTTTCACTGCGCCGCATATATATTTCTTCACAGATGTCTGGATGGATCCACTTCTGAATTTCAGGCGGGATATCCTGCCTAACTTTGAGGAAAAATTTGGGCTGCGGCTGTCGATTAATGACTTGCTGATCAAGGCAGTAGCCTTAAATATTCTCGACTTCCCGCTTCTCAATGCCACTTTCAAGGGCCAGGAGATCTACATCTTGCCTGAGGTAAACATGGGCCTGGCTGTAGCCTTGCCAGATGGCCTGATCGTTCCAGCTATCGCCCGTGCAGATAAGATCGGACTTGCAGAGATCATCCGCCAGCGGGCAGACTTGGTCCAGCGGGCCCGTAGCGGGAAGTTATCCATGGATGAGATTGAGCGGGGTACTTTCACTATCTCCAGCCTAAACCAATACGATATCACCTATTTCACTGCCATTTTGAATCCTCCCCAGAGCGGCATTCTTACGGTCGGCAAGACCCGGGATGAGCTTACCCTGGTGGATGGGGCGGTGAAGGAAAAAAGGGTTACCAGCTTTGGCCTTTCGGTTGACCATAGGATAATTGATGGCACGGTAGCGGCCGACTTCCTTCAGAACCTGAAATGGAAACTCGAGCGGCCGGCCTTGACGTTCCTTAATCTATGAGCGGATCGGAGGGAGCAATGTACGATTTGGCAATTATCGGCGGAGGGCCCGGCGGCTATGTGGCGGCCATACGTGGTGCCCAGCAGGGCCTGAAAGTGCTTTTGGTTGAGAAGGATTCACTCGGCGGGACCTGTCTGAATCGGGGTTGCATCTCAACCAAGTGCTTCATCCACGACGGCAAGATCCTAGAAGCGGCGAAAACGTCGCAGGTCTTGACGGGTGCTGAGGCGCTTTCCATCGATCTTGGCAAGATGGTGGCCCGGAAAAGGCAGGTGGTGAAAACGCTTGTCAGTGGTCTTGGAAAGATTATTCAAAGCCACGGCATAGATGTCGTTCAAGGTTTGGGTGTGTTGATTGCACCGGGCCGGGTGAAGGTCAGCCTGCCCGATGGATCGACCAAGGAGTACCAGACAAGACACGTAATCCTGGCCACCGGCTCAAAACCTGCAGTACCTGCCTTCATTGAGGTGGATGGCCACTATGTTCAGACCACAGACGAGGCCCTCGATTCCGACGATATCCCCGGGAGGTTGATTATTATCGGTGGCGGCGTGATCGGTGTGGAGATGGCGGGCATTTACCGGACTCTGGACCGTGAGGTAACCATCCTCGAGATGCTTCCGGATATCCTCACGACCGAGGACGCGGAGATTAGGAGGGCAATGCGGAGGCTCCTCGAGCAACGAGGGGTCAAGGTTCACCTGAAGGCAAGGGTCAAGGAGATTGCCGTCCGCGATAACGGAACCGATGTAATCTTTGAAGACGAGGTTCTTGGCACCGAGGTCCTCAAGGCGGACCGGGTTCTCGTGGCTACAAGCCGGGTGCCGGTTTTGGATGGCATCGACGTGGGCAAATTAGGTCTGGAAACTGACGGACCCTTTGTCAGGGCTAACGAACGGCTTGAGACCAATCTGCCTGGCGTTTACGCGATAGGTGACCTGATCGGCGGAATGATGCTTGCCCACAAGGCCTCGGCAGAGGCCGAGGCTGCCGTGGCCAACATTCTGGGGGCGAGCAAAGAAGTCAAGCCGGAACGAATCCCTCGCTGCATCTGGGGTTTTACGGAGATAGGCGCCGTCGGCCTGACCGAGGAAGAGGCTCGGGCCACCGGCCGGCCTGTCAGGATTGGCAAGTTCCCGTTTATGAACAGCGGAGCGGCTCAGGCCTTAGGAAGCGTGATCGGTTTTGCCAAGATCATCGGCGACACCGAAACCGGTGAGGTGCTCGGTTTTCATATTATGGGCCCCCATGCCACTGATCTCATCGGTGAGTCGGTTTTGGCTATGAGTATGGAGTCGGTCGTAGAGGAGCTGGCCGAGGCTGTCAGGCCTCACCCGACCCTCAGTGAGACGGTTATGGAGGCTGCCATGGATTGGAGCGGCCTCGCCATTGACTCACCCAAGAAATCCACGTGAACCGATTAATCAGGTTGTTGCGCGGCTGCGGCTTTTTTCAATCCGGATTTTTGACTTGAACGCATATGACAGAGGGTATATAAAACAATACAGAATTCAGCTAATGTAAAGAGGTAATCCCTCGGGATGTTGATGATGGAGTATAACAGACCGCATGCAACTGCTACATGGGGAACCATGGCCACTGACTGGGAGGCCGGCGTTGATTTCCCGCGCCTCATTAAGGAGCGATTCGAAAAGGCCCAGGCCTCGGTAAAGGCGAAGGGCCTGGGCGCTATTTTGTGTTTTAATTTTGACAATATCCGTTACATTACGGGAACCCATATCGGCGAGTGGTGCAGGGACAAGATGAACAGGTATGCCCTGTGCCCTCGTGAAGGCGGCTCCTTCCTCTTTGACCCGGCCGTCCCGGCTAAACGGATTAGTTCTCCGTGGATGGAAAAGCGTATGGAGATGCCCATTAGCACCATGCTCGGTGCCCTTCCTCCGGCAATGAAGGTCGAGGAAGGCTTCGCAAAGCAGATCAAGCGCGTGTTAACCGACTATGGTGTTGACAAAAAACCGCTCGGCGTTGACATGATGGAACTGCCCATGCTGCGGGCCTTAGAGAAGGAGGGGATTGAGGTGGTCGACGGTCAGCAGGCCATGCTCGACGCACGGGAGGTAAAGACAGCAGACGAAATCGAGTTACTCAAACAGGCCGCCGGTATGGTAGATGCAGTGTATGAGGACATCGCCCGGGCCATCCGTCCGGGCACGCGAGAGCATGAACTGGTTGCGCTGGCTAACGAAAAGCTATTTCTTCTCGGCGCAGAGAGGGTCGAATGTGTCAATTCAGTCTCTGGCGCACGGGGCAAGCCTCACTCCCATACCTTTTCCGACCGGATTATCCAGCCCGGTGATATGGTTTTCTTGGACTTGATGCATGCCTTCAACGGTTATCGGACCTGCTACTACCGAACCTTCATTTGTGGTAAGCCAAACAAGTATCAGATCGAGGCCTATGAGACCTGTTCTAAGTGGCTGTCCGATGGGATTGATGTTATCAAGCCCGGGGCGACCACTGCAGATGTAGCCGGGGTTTGGCCGAAAGCGGAGGAGTTCGGGTACCGCAATGAAGACGAGGCCTTTTTGCTCCAGTACGGACACGGTATCGGTTTGAGTCTCTGGGAGCGGCCTATTCTCTCTCGCCGGTTTTCATTCGATCACCCAACTGAATTCAAGGAGGGCATGACCTTTGCCGTCGAATGCTGGTGTGGGGCGGAGGACGGCTCAGGGGCAGCCAGAATCGAGGAAGAAATTGTGGTTACAAAGGATAGTTGCGAGATCATAACCAATTATCCCAGTGACCACCTGATCTCGTGCGGACTCCCGGGCTGCGAGGTATATTAATTCAAATACACTGATGCTACGAACGCGAGTGGAGATTTCATGGAAAATTTCGAGTAGGAAATCTTAGCCTAAAGGAATAATTCTTTCATTCAAACAAAAAGAAGGAGGTTATTGCCATGTTTAACGAAGTTATTTTACCAAAAGAATGGGATGTTGAATCGGATGTCGTCATTATTGGGGCCGGGACCGCGGGATTGTCCGCTGCCATTGAAGCAAGAAAGGCCGACGCAAAGGTCATGGTTTTGGAACAAACTCCAACGCCCAACGGAAGTCTCTCTGTCTGCGCCGGTAACATTAATTTTGCCGGTAGCCCATTTCAAAAAGCCCAGGGCATAGAGGATTCTCCAGATAATTATTATGAGGATGGTCTGGAAGGCTGCAAGGGCGATCCGGCAATGTGGCGCAAATTTGTGGATAATCATCTGGATACCTATGAAATGATTGTCGGGTTGGGATATGAGCCGCTTGATGTATGGCTCCTGCCCGGCCATAAAATAACACGTTCACACTATTTTGTCGGCGGCGGGCCGCAACTTCTAAAACTCCTTAAGAAGGGTGCCACGGAAAACGGCGCTGACATCAAATTCAAGCACAGAGCCGTTCAGCTGTATGTAGACACAACTAACAAGCGAGTTGTCGGTGTTAAGGCGGAAAGCGGCGGAAAAACAGTTAACTTCAAGGCAAACAAGGCTGTCATTATCGCTTCAGGCGGCTTCGGCAACAATCCCAAGATGGTTTCGGAATTCAGGGGACAGGAATATGCCAGGCGTTGTCTGCCCACCATGAAGGGCCATACCGGCGAAGGAATAAAAATAGCAATGAGCATCGGTGTGGCCACAAGCCACATTGGAACCGCGGCAATGCCGTCTATCCCAATGGACGCTGTTACAAAAATCCCTGATGCCATCACACTACATCACACTTTATGCGGTTCCATATTCGTCAACATGCAAGGTAAGCGATATGTTAATGAATGCCTGCAGATATTTCCCTATTTGGGTGAAGCATCCTTTGCTCAGGAAGGTGAATTCGTATTTACGATCTACGACAGTAGGATTCGGGAAATGATCCATTTGATAGACTGGAATATTTTCAAAGAGTATCAGGATGACACGATCGAAGGACTGGCAAAGCAGCTGGGTATTGAACCGGGCAAGCTAGTCGAAGGCATAAAAGAATATAATGATGATATCGAAAAAAACGGATACGACACCAAGTTCGGTAAAAAACTGCTCCTAGGCCCGCACAAAATACCGCCTGTCAAGGTAGAAAAGTCCCCATTCTATGGTATTAAACTGATGGATTGCTTTACTTCTTACAAGGGTGGCTTGAAAACCAATACAGAGTCGCAGGCAATAGACTATAGCGGGAATATTGTTCCCGGATTATATGTCGCCGGAGAATGTCAAGGGGGCCTATTCAGCGAGGGATACTATCTTTGCGGAACCATGATTTGCTACTCGATGACCTTTGGCCGTATGGCCGGCATCAATGCTGCTGCTGAAAAACCTTAGTGATAACGCACTGGAGTATTTGAATGCCTGTCATAATTGTTGCAGAGGAATGTGAAGGGTGCGGGACATGCCTTCCCATGTGTCCCAATAACGCTATCGTTTACGTTGAGAAGGACGATTGCACAATCGCCGAGATTGTTTCCGAAAACTGTGTCGAGTGCGGAGAATGTATTGAATTTTGTTTGCGGGGAGCGATTAAACAGATTTAGGCAGCAAATCATGCTCAGAGGAAACAAGAGTCGTCCGCGCTTCCTTCACGCGGTAGCATTCATCTCAAGATCGATCCGGTGCCGGTCGTGGTAGACAACTCTCGGCCATATAGGGAGCAGCGGCTTTCTTAACATTATCCGGTCCGGAGCTGCTCGGATCGAGGAGCAGATCGTGGTCACTAGTGACAACTGCGAGATTATCACAAATTATCCTAGTGATCATCTTATATCTTGCGGTCTACCGGGCTGTGAAGTATCTTATGAGGACTAATGAGGAGGGGGAAACTTTTTGAAGCGGTTTACCCATTATCAAAACAGGAAAAAACACATATTTACAGAAAGGGGGTGAGAAAATTTCCATCTTGAGATCTGGAGCGGGGTCGAAGGCCTGAAAAACCGAATTTTAACCTTGCCTCGTTCATCTTATGAATCGGGGTAAAAATTACAAAGGAGGTTTGAAATGAAAGAGAAAAAGAAAAGGCAAGCATCCAGAGGATTGACACGAAGGGAGTTTATTAAAAAGACCGGAGCTGCCGGGGCCGCTCTTGGAGCGGCTGCCATGGTTCCATCGTTTACGTCGAAGGCGTTGGCTGCCAAAAGAGATTATATTCTTATTGGCCACCCCAATCCCAGCACCGGTCCTCTTGCCGGCTTCGGCGAGGCCTCACCGTGGGCGGATGAGGTGGCAATAAAGGCGATTAACGAGCAGGGAGGCATCTATATTGAAGAGTACGGTAAAAAGGTTCCCGTAAAGCTGAAGATGGTTGATACTGAGAGCGACCCCACGAAGGCTGCAGAGCTGACTTCCAAGCTGATTCTCAAGGACAAGGTCGACCTGATGGTCGTCATGCACACGCCGGACACGGTCAACCCAGTGGACGCAATGTGCGAGAGATACAAGATGCCCTGTATTTCTCTGGACGCTCCGGTAGAGGCGTGGCTGACAGGCGGTCCTTACAAGTGGTCTTTTCATGCCTTCTGGCTGGTTGATACGGTGACGGACATTTTTGCTGGCATGTGGAATAAATACGCCGACAAAACGAACAAGGTTGTCGGCGGGTTCTTCCCCAACGATCCAGACGGGCTTGCATGGTCTGCGGTTTTTCACAAAAAACTCCCGGCGCTTGGCTTCAAGTTCATAGATCCCGGCAGATTCCCCTATTTCAACAAGGATTTCACCAGCTTCATCAGTCTTTTCAAGAAAGAGAAGGTAGATATTCTTACCGGTTGCTTGATTGCGCCTGACTGGAGCACGGCCTGGAAACAATGCCATCAGCAGGGATTGATTCCCAAGATGGCTACCATAGCCAAGGCATGTCTCTTCCCTGCAGATGTGAACGCCCTGGGAGGCAACCTGCCCAACGGTTTGACCACCGAGGTCTGGTGGAGTCCTAATCACCCATTTAAATCATCGCTGACGGGTCAAACGGCAAAAGATCTCTGCGACGCGTGGACCAAGGAAAAGGGAAGACCGTGGACACAGCCCATAGGTTTCAAGTATGCGGGGTTTGAGATCGCTGCAGATGCCCTTAAGCGAGCTAAAACCTTGGACAAGAAAAAGCTCCGGAATGCTATTGCAAGCACCAACATGGATACCATCGTGGGTCACATAAAATATAACGAGAAGAACTATTCCGAGACCCCATTGGTAGGTGGCCAGTGGGTCAAGGGGAAGAAGTGGCCTTGGGAGCTTGAGCTTGTTTACAACGAGAAGGCTCCGTATATCAAGAAAACGGCGGAGCTGGTTTTCCCGCTTCCCCAATAGCTTTCAGCTTCCCGAGGAACTATGGCGAGAGACAGAAGTGCTTTTGCCGTGGTTCCTCGCCTTTCGCCTGAACGCTTAAGATAGTTTTTACCGAAAGAGGAATGCTTTTCGGCCATGACCGCCGAGGCCCTTACCTTTGTGAGCGTGGAGGTATGGACTGGAACCAGATGATCGACATCGTCAACAACAGCATCGCGGCATCCCCACTGGTTGGGTACAAGGCCCAGATGCTCAAGGATCGGAACTATGCTCCGGCATTCACTGCCGCACAGATGGCCAAGGACTTCGATATTGCCCTGGACACGGGAAAGGCCAATAACGTGCCCATGCCCATCACCTCCCTCGTTCGCCAGTTTCTCGGGACCATGAAGGCACAAGGAAAGGGAGAACTCGATTTCTTCGGTCTCGTCAAGTTGCTGGAGGAGATGGCCGGTATCAAGGCGTAGGCCAATAATACTGTACACTTCACTTTGGGAGGATAGCGAAACTGACGCGCCCTGATTTTGGTGAACTCAGCTGAGAGCGGTTTCGACAAGTCCCTTCAGCGGGCTGAAATGAATGAGCGTAATCAAGCTAGTTATACCTCTTGAAGTTCTTTCAGTAAGTTACTCTAGATTGGCTGCTGTCCAGTTGCGCGCCTTGACTTCGGGCTTCATACATCCGGATGACTGGGCAGCAGCAGGGCACAAAAGGGAGTTACCGTTATGTCTGCCGATGCGATGGAGGGAACATGGCACCATGTGGCTATATCCGTCAGGGACTTGGATAGAGCGCTGAAGTTCTACCGGGACCTTTTGGGTTTTGAGGTTGACTGGGGCAGAGACCACTATAGCGGGGAAGGCCTGTCCAGGGTAGTTGGGCTATCCGATGCGGACGCTCACATTGTTATGCTCAAGGGTTTTGGAACGCGGCTTGAACTGTTTAAATACCACACGCCGGCCGGAGACGAATGCGGTCCGAAGCGCCAGTGTGACTTCGGGCTCACCCACTTTGCCCTTACCGTTAAAAACATACACCAGCTCTATGAGCGTCTTTCAGATGCGGGGGTTCGGTTTCACTGCCCTCCCGAGAACCTCCGTCCAGGTGTTTGGGCTACGTATATGAAGGACCCAGAGGGGGTGACCATAGAACTCGTGCAGTATGACTGATTCACAGTCATCCAAAAGAACGGAATCTCTGGCGGTCCATAGTGGTGGCATCGACGAATTTCCGACCCCTCAAAGCATCAAAGGGTAACGGTGTCTGTCTAAAGCGAACGGGGGGCCCTGTTTACCTAGACGTCTAACATGCATGCTGCGAGCGCGATATTATCGCAATTATCTTAAGATAAGGATATGCGACATATGTTCGGTTTTTACAATAGGCTGTTAGAGATCGATATGAACAAGAAATCCTTTGCCATCAATCCCATCCCTGACGAAATCTTGTGCGGAACCTTGGGTGGCAAGGGTTTGGCCACCCATCTGCTCATTCAGCATAATCCTCCGCAGGTCGATCCCCTCTCCCCGGACAATCACCTGATCATCGCAACGGGCCCTGTAGCTGACACAGCGATCTGGGGTTCGTGTCGCCATGGGGTTTTCACGAAGTCCCCACAGACAGGCTACTATTCGGAATCCTATTCAGGGGGTACTGCAGCGGAGTATATGGCAAGGACAGGCTACGATGCCGTGATGATCAAAGGAGCCTCAAGTGACCCGGTGTGGATCGAGGTCAGCGAGGAGGGAGCCTATTTTCATTCAGCCCAAGACCTCTGGGGAACGGGATCTTATGTGACCGAAGATCGAGTCAAGGCCTTGATCAAAGAGAACCGGCCCGATGCCAAGAACTGCGGTGTCGTGTGCATAGGGCCCGCAGGGGAGAACCGGGTGGCCTTTGCAGTCATCGAAAACGACTATTGGAGGAGTGCTGGCCGCACGGGCGTCGGAGCGGTAATGGGGTCGAAAGGAATCAAGGCCATCGCCTTCTGGGGCAAAAAGAAGAAGGACTTGGCCAACCCTGAACTGGTAAAGACCTTTGCAAAGGAGTTTTCTGAAAAGGCAAAGGACGACAAGGGAGTGCTTAACTATAAGACAATGGGAACACCCATGATGGTTGATGTCATGAGCGGGGTTGGCAGCTTTCCGTCCCGGTACTGGCATAAGGGTCAAGCCGAACACCAACAGAACATCAATGCGCCAGCCCTACATGAGCGTCTGAATGTTCTCCCCAATGCCTGCCGAAGGTGCTTCATCGCCTGTGGGAGACTGGCTACGGTGAAACAGGGGCGCCATAAGGGGCTCAAGATCGAGGGACCTGAGTACGAAACCATTTACGCCTTGGGAGGGCTCTGCGAGGTAGACAGTATCGAGGAAATAGCTTACCTGAATGACATCTGCGACCGTCTGGGTCTTGATACCATAAGTGCTGGCAATCTGGTGGCGTTCACCATTGAGGCGTCCCGCCAGGGAAAGATCGATTATGATATCGACTACGGCCAGGTAGACAAGATCGCCGGTCTTCTGGAGGACATCGTCTACCGGAGAGGTATTGGGGACACTTTGGCCAAGGGCATCAAGACCGTGGCAAAGGCCTGGAATATGGAAGACCAGGCAATCCATGTCAAAGGAATGGAACCGGCAGGATACGACCCCAGGATACTGAAGGGTATGGGGCTTGCCTATGGAACCTCTGATCGGGGTGCTTGCCACCTCAGGGCCACGTTTTATAAACCTGAGTTAGCCAATATGATAGACCCGGATCAGATTGAAGGTAAGGCGGAGATGTTCGCAGAATGGGAGGATCGATTGACCATTTTCGATTCACTCATTCTCTGTCGCTTCTACCGAGACCTGTATCAATGGGAAGAACTGGCCACCGTGATTAAGGGTATCACAGGCCTGGAGATGGATAGGGAGCGTATGAGATCCATAGCAGGCGCTATAACCGACAACACGCGGCGGTTCAACATTAGAGAAGGACTGAGTTCAGAAGAAGATCACTTACCAAAGCGCTTTTACACGGAAGCGTTGCCTGAAACCGGTAAAGTGATCGCCAGGGGGCAGATGGAGCAACTTCTTGCAGACTACTATAGCGTGCGGGGTTGGGATGAGAAGGGAAGGCCCCGAGATAATGATTGATAAGCTCTCCCTGGCAACAGGGGATCGGCAACCGCCCATAGACGTAAATATGCCCCTGTAATGTCCATTTGGAGGAGGTAGAAAGCCCTAACGGAGAGATTACCCATGACCGACATCCTAACAGTAGACCATCTGCAGAAGAACTTTGGCCAACTGGAGGCAGTCAGCCAGCTGTCCTTTGAGGTGAAAGAAGGGGAGATCCTGGGCATCATGGGCCCCAACGGTGCCGGCAAGACCACGGTGTTTAATCTGCTCACCGGGGTCTTTAAGCCAGACGGCGGAACCATCACCTTTCTGGGAAAAGACATCACCGATGAATCCCCGGCCCGGCGATGTCACTTGGGCATGGGCCGGACCTACCAGATCCCCCGTCCCTTTGACAAGCTCACCGTGTACGAGAACCTCTTGGTCGGTGCTATGCACGGCGGGGGCCTGAGCGAGCGCCACGCCCGGCAGCAGATCCATGACATCCTGGAGCTGGTCGATATGGGTTCCATGAAGGATACCCTTGCCGGGGGCCTGTCCCTTTTAAACCGCAAGAAACTGGAGCTCGGAAGGGCCCTGGCAACCCAGCCGAGCTTGATCTTATTGGATGAGGTGGCCGGGGGGCTCACCGAGAAGGAAGGAGAGCAGATCCTTGAGACGGTCAACAAGATCTGGAGCCGGGGGGTCAGCATCGTGTGGATCGAGCACATCCTCATGATGATGTCCGAGGGGGTGCACCGGCTGTTGTGCATCGCCGAGGGGGGCTTTTTACAGTGCGGCGATCCCAAGGAGGTCATGTGCTCACCGGAGGTACTGGAGTGCTACCTCGGGGTGGAGGAGGAGTGATGGCGGAAACGGTTGCCCTTCAGGTCAGCGGGTTGGATGTCCACTACAAGGACTTCCAGGCCCTCTGGGATGTCTCTGTTCAGGTTGCGCACGGCAGGGTGGTCTCGATCATCGGTGCCAACGGGGCCGGCAAATCAACCCTGCTCAATACCACCTCAGGCCTGTTTACCCCCACCAGGGGGACCATCGAGTTTCACGGCAACCGCATCGACGGCCAGCCCCCCCATGAGACCGTGGCCCGGGGCATCTCCCTGGTCCCCGAGGGACGACGGGTCTTTCCCCGCCTGACCGTCTACGAGAACCTCTTTATCGGCTCCTACACACCACAATCGAGGCCCGGACGAGAGCAGGCCCTGGCTACCATCTACGAGCTCTTTCCGGTCCTCAAAGACAGGCGTGATCAGATGGCAGACACCCTCAGCGGCGGAGAGCAGCAGATGCTTGCCATCGGTCGGGCCTTGATGTCAGAGCCGAAACTCATCCTCTGCGATGAGATCTCCCTGGGGCTGGCACCGGTGATTATCGCCGGGATCTATAAGCGACTGAAGCAGATCAACACAGAGGGCATCACCATCGTGCTGGTGGAGCAGGACATCACCCGAAGCCTCAAGGCAGCCGACTATACCTATATCCTGCTGGAGGGCAAGGTGGTCCTGGAGGGGCAACCGGGGGTGTTGACCGAGGAGCAGGTGAAGAAGGCCTATTTCGGCATCTGATCTCTCCGGGAACCAGCCCCCACTCACCGTATGATCACACAGGAGTGGTTATGCAAGACATACTACAACCGATACTGAACGGCATCCTGCTCGGCGGCCTCTATGCCGTGATTGCCATTGGGCTCTCGACTATGTTCGGGATCGTTAAACTGGTGAATCTTGCCCACGGCGATCTCATGATTCTGAGCAGCTATCTCAGTCTCGTTTTGGCCAGCTCAACGGGGTTAAGCCCCTATTGGACGATTCTGGCTGTCGTGCCGGTCATGTACTTTGTCGGGTTTTTCGTTCAAGGATTGCTTCTGAACCGGGTGTTGGGGAAAGAGATGGAGCCGCCGCTGCTCGTAACCTTTGGCCTATCGATCATTTTGCAGAACCTCCTGCTTTTGATCTTTACCCCCGATGCGCGAAGCTTGATGAGTAGTCTCACCCTCAAGACTATCCCGGTAACCGGATCTTTGAATATACCCGTTGTCTACCTCGTGGATTTCTTGGCAGGGTTAGCAGTTATCTTTTGTCTCTACTACTTCTTTCAGAAGAGCTATCTGGGCCGTGCTATACGGGCGGCCTCGGATGACGAGAGCGCGGCTCAACTGATGGGCATCAATACGAAGAACATCTATGCCAAGGCCATGGGAATCGCCATGATGACGGCCGGCATTGCGGGCGTACTCATCGGCACCACCTTTACCTTTTACCCGCATACGGGGCCTCAGTATCTTATCGTTGCCTTTGGAGTTATCGTCATCGGTGGCTTTGGCAGTATGAAGGGGTGTTTTGTTGGTGGATTTATTCTGGCTATGGCCCAGCTTATGGGTAGCCACTTTCTGGGCCCAGGCTACCAACTACTCAGTGGTTACGTAGTGTTGCTGATTGTCCTGGCATTGAGACCTCAGGGAATATTTGGGACAGTGTAGGTGATTATGGGAGAGCTAGTCTATAAAGCACGATGGTGTGTTTGGGGGTTTTTGGTACTGGCGCTTGCGACTGCCCCTGTCTGGGGCTCTGACTACGTCGTCCTCTTTTGCATGCTCTTTTGCCTCTATTTGGCACTTGGACAGATGTGGAATTTGCTGATCGGCTATTCCGGTTTGCTGTCCCTCGGCCAGCAGGCGTTTATCGGTTTCAGCGGGTACACAGTAGCAGTGGTAACTAACTACTATGGCGTGTATATTTGGGTGAGTGTACTTATTGGGGGGGTATTGTCTGGCTTGCTTGCCTTGTTTATGTCCCTTTTTATCTTTAGGATGAGAGGAGTCTACTTTGGAATTGGAACATGGATCTTTGCCGAAGCATTGATGCTCTGGTTTGGGCAGTGGAGATACGTCAAGTATGCGCAAGGGCTTTTCATAAAACCAGAACATCCGCCCTCTATTACGGCGCTCTATTACGGCGCTCTTATCATCGGGGTCGGTGCCGTTGTTCTGGTCTATAGGATTCTGCGCTCAAAGATAGGCCTCGGCCTGATGGCCATGCGAGATGATGAGGCAGTCTCAAGCACCATGGGGGTAGAAGTGTTTCGTTCAAAGCTTTTCTGCTTCTTGATCGCAGCCCTCGTTACAGGACTCACGGCGGGGGTTTTATATACGTTCCAGATATTTATCCAGCCCTATAAGGCGTTTGCCATTGACTGGACGGTGAAACTGGTCTTTATTGTTGTCATTGGGGGGATTGGCACTATTGAAGGGCCGATCGTTGGAGCTTTCATTTACGTGCTTCTATCGCAGTGGTTGGCCGAATATATCTCAGTGAGCCTACTCATATTGGGGGCGATAGCGATTATGGTCATCCTGGTTGCTCCTAAGGGTATCATGGGGACCATACAGGAAAGACTCGGCTTTGAAATTCTTTCTCCCCGAAGGAGATAGTCCTCAAAACTCTGAGCTCGAAAACCTAAATCGATGAACTGATTCTAAGCTGCTCTCATCCCAAGTGAGCCGGGATTTTAGAGGTGGACGTGAATAGTAAAGAATCCACGCCCAAAGGACGTGGCCTTGATGTGCCCCCAGAGGGGGCTTATGAAGACTGTCAGTCATTCCGGAGTTTTTCTGGAGCAATGGAATGATGGAGTGATGGAATAATGGAAAACACGGCCATACTGCGCATCTTCAACAGAATATAATAGCTTCCAAAGCCCAAACATCTATTTGACCCGGAGATCAATACTCCGATACTCCATTACTCCACCAATACTCCTGTTTCCTTCAGGCAGAGCCAATTAACTCTGACCACGCCCAAAGGACGTGGTTTTACAAGTTAGAAAAAAATCGTCGGTCAGAGAGAGCTTGAGGTTTCCCTTCCACAGGGAAGCACTCTGGAGGCGCTACTTTCCTGGATGGTCGATACCTGGGGAGAAAAAATTGCCTTCTATTTGTTTCACCCGGGTAGTGCCAGCCCTCTTCCGCATGTCCGATTAATGATCAACGGTCAGGACATTGGGTTCCTCGATGGTATGGAGACGGTACTCCAGGATGGAGATGAGATCCTTATAATTGCGCTTGTAGGTGGCGGGTAGACAGAGTTTAGGCCTCCGGCGGAGAGGGACGCGGAGGCCTGGTATGGGATCTGACGGGATGAGGTTTTCGGCAGAAGGCGGTTGAACAAGGATAAGGATTGTTTCCAGAATACTAAGTGGATCGGGCAAAGGGTTTTAGGCCGCTAAGGGCGGTTATTTTAAAGAAATCTAAAGCGGGAGGAAAAATACGATGATCATCGATATATTTAATCACCTCATATCGGGATCGGTGGGCAAAGTGATGGAGAAGGCCAAATACTACGGAGAAGGCAAGGAGTTCCCCTATCCCCCGGAAAATGCAGATCCTGAAGTTCGACTGGCGCTCATGGAAAAGTACGGGATTGATGTACAGGCACTCTGCCAAACAACGCCCGTCCTTCTTGGTCTCACTGATGAAGATGCCACAGAGGTATGCCGGTTATCTAATCAAGACAACTACGCCCTCTGCAAGGCATACCCAGACAAGTTCGTGAACATCTGTATCTTTCATCTTGTGGATATGAAGAGCACCATGGAGGAGCTTGAACGGTGTCTCAATGAACTGGACTGCCGTGGAGTCACCATCTCGTCAAGTCAGAACGGAAAGGGATTGGATTCCCCCGAGTTCTTCCCCTTCTATGAGAAAGTAGTTGAGCACGACCTGCCAATTCTCCTGCATGGCACACACTGGGAGTGCTCCCCGCTGATGGATATGGAGAATGCCTGGCGATTCCTGCACGTGTTCGGGTGGGACTATGACAGCACCCAGGCGGTTTGGAGGCTTATTTTCGGAGGAGTCATCGATCGGTTCCCCACCATGAAGATCGTGACCCACCATCTGGGTAACTATTTCCCCTTCTTTGTTCGTAGAATCGAGCAAAATTTCAACAAGTTCCTGAGCGATAAGCTGCCCAGACACATTTCTGAATACTGGGGTAATATATATGGAGATACGGCTGTCGACGGAACGTTGGGCGCCTTTCCCTGCGGGTATGCATTTTTTGGCGCTGATCGGATGCTGTATGGCTCAGACTATCCATTTGGCGCAGAGGCAGGTGAAGATTTCATTAGAGAAAACCTAGCCGGCGTCACATCGATGTATATTCCCCCAGAGGAGAAAGAGAAGATTTTGGGGGGAAACGCCAAGACGCTTTTGAAGATCCGCTGAGCCACGGTAAGGCTTGGTAAACAAACAACAAGGCTTGGGGAGACCTTAAGCTTGTAACCCTTAACAAAAGGAGGAAACGAGATGAGAAGAAAAGGTTATGTTGCGGCATTGCTGGTTGCCGGTGCTGTGTGTGCGACGCTGGCATTTTCGGGATCAGCGTTCGCTTACAGCGAGAATGATCCCATGATCCTGAAGTGTGGGATTGCCAATCCTCCGGGCGACATGAAGGCTAAGGCTATCAAACGCCTGGGAGATATGGTTGGGGAGAGAACCAATGGAAGGATCGAATTCAAGTACTTCTATGGTGCATCCCTTATCACGAAACCTCAATATGTCGATGCTGTTGCCAGGGGAATTGCCCATATCTCCACGGGGCCGGTATCCTTTGTTACAGGTAAGATTCCTGAGCTCAGCATCTTTGAGATTTATGGAGCTTATGAGATCAACAGGTTCCTAGAGATGCAAGAGGCCGTCGAGCCACTTCTGACTAAGCTCTTTGAACGGAAGGGGATTCACCATGTCGTAATCCAGTTACCTGGCAGCACTATTTTCCCTCACAAAACCAAATTCCTGAAGCGGCCAGAGGACTGGAAGGGGGAAAAGATGCGACTCGCCGGTCGCTGGCAATCCACATTAGCGAAAATGTGGGGAGCGAGCCCCGTGTTCATGCCGCCAAGCGAACTGTATCTCGCTCTTCAGAGAGGTGTGATCGATGGGTATATGTTGATTTACGATATCGTTTACGGCCTGAAGCTCTATGAGGTAGGTCCATATATTATGGATTCGGGTTTTAGTAACAATATCGAAAACGTGACGATGAATCTCAAGAAGTGGAATGCCATGACCAAGGCCGATCAGGAGATATTTACTGCAGCCGTGCAGGAAATAAAGCCATGGATCTTCCATGAAACCCTGAAGCACTACGAAAACATAAAGAAGGATATGGTCTCTAAGGGAGCGAAGATCTATCAGCTGACTGCCGAGGAGAAGAGCCGCTATTTGAAGGATGCATATTCATTATACCCTGATGTGAGAAAAGTATCCGGTGAGATCGGCAGTCAATTTATGGACATTTTGAAGGATTTTAGAGAAAGATAAGACCGACGCTCTGGAGGAGGCCTAGATAGGTCTCCTCCAGAGAAAGAACCAAGCAAAACCAGAAAACAAGGATAGACAGAGGCGTTGTTCTAGATTCAGATCCAGGAAGCTCGATGCTTTTTGTACACGTGATTTCGGGTGCTATTTCCGTGCCTGCAATTTCCTGAGCGTGCTTCAAGGTCAGTGAATGAGGATGTAAAGAGGAACTATACATGAAGAAAATTGATTTTGAGGCCCATTTCGTAACAGATGAATGGGTCACAGAGATGTTTGGAAATAGGGGATATCCTCGTTACGTGAGGGATGAAAAAACAGCGCAATGCCGCGTTCAGTGGTCTCCTGATGATGTGGAACCCATTGGGGATATCCTCCTCAATAAGCTGCTTGACCTGGGGGAAGGCAGGTTGAAGGTCATGGATGATAACGGGGTTGATCTGCAGGTGCTCTCTCTGACCATCCCCGGCGTTGAACTGATGGATGCTTCGACCGGTACAGCTCTCGCGAGGAACGTCAATGATGCCCTTGCTGATGTGGTCAGAAAACATCCCGATAGGTTTCTGGGATTTGCGGCCCTTGCGCCTCAGAGTCCGGAGGAGGCTGCTAATGAGCTCGAGAGGGCCGTAAAGGAGCTTGATCTCAAGGGCTGGAAGACCCATTCCAATTACGGCGAGAACTACCTGGATGAAAAGAGATACTGGCCCATAATTGAGAGGGCTGAGAAACTCAATGTGCCGATCTATCTTCATCCCTCCTTCCCTACCATCCCACAACTAAAAACAGATTACGGCTGGGCTCTATCCGGCGCACCCTTTGGGTTCGGAGTTGAAACGGCCATTTGCATGATGCGTCTTGTCCTGAGCGGTGTATTTGACAGATATCCGGGATTAAAGGTCATTCTTGGACATCTTGGTGAGGGTTTACCTTTTCTTCTCGCAAGAATTGACTATCCATATGTCATACCCTGGTTCGATCCCAATGCCAGGCCTGATCTTAATAAAAAACCCAGTGACTATTTCAAAAACAATGTGTTCGTCACGACCAGCGGGAACTACTACAAACCCGCCTTTATGTGCACCTATGAAGCTATGGGGATAGACCGAATCCTTCTCGGCACGGACTACCCCTATGAGGATCCGAATGAATGCATTCGGTTTCTGGAGGGTCTATCAATACCAAAGGAGGAGAAAGATAAGATCTACTATGGGAATGCGGAGAAGCTAGGCATCCATGTGTAGTGGGAGCAA
>Ga0114920_10000041_pt1 | contig 53807 bp, 48 predicted proteins | sample ChitaG_FD_88683 | JGI IMG/M metagenome (GOLD analysis project Ga0114920, IMG submission 88683) | Deep subsurface microbial communities from South Pacific Ocean to uncover new lineages of life (NeLLi) - Chile_00310 metaG | ecosystem: Environmental > Aquatic > Marine > Oceanic > Sediment ...
AGTAGTCTCTTATAAGCAAGTTGCATAGGCGGTGGATCTCCTTTCTTAGTTCTCTTTTTGTAAGTCTAAAGGAGATCCCCGCTTTCTCAAATACCTTCAACACCCCTCTACCTACCTGGTAACCATCTCTTGGCGCACGCACCATTCCCTATTGACAAATTAGTAATATTGTGTAGAGTAATAATGTATGGCGGGTCTTCTTTTAGGGTTCAAGGTTCTTCTTTCCATCACGCAGGTGTGGAGCAGTAACGGGCCTTACGGTGGCTTAGTGGAAGCGGTCAGTGTAGACGCCGGGGCCAATCCATACGTATATACCAACGAGGGCTTCTACCGCAAGCTGGGCGGCTTTGACTGGGAGCGCATAGACGGATACGAGCCGATCCCCTTCGAGGTGGATTGGATGAGCGAGCTGGCCTTTATCCAGCGCAGGCTTTGGGCGTGTCCGAAGGGCACCGGATTGTGGTGGCATGCAGAGGACACTTTGGGCTGGAACCAGGCTCAGGGCATACCCGCCGACGCCGACGTTGTGGGGATCGTCGCTCTGGATGACACCCTGGTGGTGGGCACCACCGAACAAGGACTCTGGGTCTCCCGCGATGGGGGTGAGAGCTTCCAGCCCCTCCCCGGCTGGGACGTCCCCGAAGGCAGGATCAGCGCCATCGCTGCTTATGAAAGGACGCTTGCCGTTGCGGTCTCCAACTACCGCCAGATTCGAATCCGGCGGCCGCTGGACACCTGGCGAACCGAGGAGATTCCCGGCTACGTGCCGGCGGGTATCCTTGCGCTGGAGTGGACACAGGGCAGCCTGAGCTCATTGTATCTTCACGTAGGGACTGCGAGCGGGGTTACCTATGTCTTAAATCCCCACATAGGGCCTGGCGATTGGAAGGGGGACATGGAACTTGGGGGTGTGCAGATCAACGATCTTGCGGCAGCCGGAGACGATCTTTACGCAGCCACGTTCGGGGGGGTTGCACTTTCTCACGACCACGGCTCCAGCTGGTCTGAGGCAAGTAACGGTTTGGTTTCGCTTTTTGTTACCGATCTCGCCGGTTGGGAAGGAGGCGTTATGGCCGCTACGTTCGACGGGCTTTACCGCCGAGTCGGAAGCGGATGGGCTGTGATAGAGAAATTACCCGCACAGACGTTTACGGGCATCGTGGTCAACAGGGATGCCCCAACCAGGCTTATGGTTTCTTCGTTTGGCAGCGGCGGGTTTATAAGTGATAACGCCGGTGAGAGTTGGGATAGAACCGGCGCAAACGATATAACCCTGGCCTTCGATCTCGCCCGTGGAAGGACAACTCAAGGGGCCCTATTCTATGCCGGGCTGTTCAACGGCATCGGGATCTCCAGGGACGCAGGCAAAAGCTGGGAGGTGATCACGATCCCGGACGAGGCAGGTTCCCCCTCCTTGATACCCTTTGTAGCCTCAAACCACGATAACGGAAACGAGGTCTGGTTTGTCGCCATAGGCAGGTGGAATGGCCAGACCCAGTATCGCATCTACTACAGCAGCGACGGGTTGGATAACTACATCGTCAACGAGAACCTGGAGTGGAGATCGGTAGCCGATCTCACTTACTCTCCCCTGGATCGAAGGCTCTACGTTGCCACCGTTCTGGGTAGTTTTCGCACCGACGATCCCGCGCTAAAGGGCAGTCTCAAGCAAACTGCCGACGCAGGCCTGCCTGCCAACGGCCTGCCGATCCAGTTTGAGGTCGCGGGAACCCGTCTCTATACGCTCCTGGACAACAATCAGGTATGCGTGAGCACCGACGGTGCCGAGAGCTGGAGCAAGGTCACCGGTCTGGAGAGCGTCAACGTCCAGAGGATCGCAACCGATCTTTCGTTGCCTGAGTTCCTTCTCGCCGCGGACGTGTACAAGCAGGTTAAGAAAGGGTTCTCGGTCTATATCACGGCGGACGGCGGCAAGAACTGGGATGTGAGTCCTGATCCGGCGCCCGGAATGGCAAAGGGCTGCGGGGTACAGGTGGTTGATTCCAAGGCACATGTCTACGTGGCTTCGGCAGAGGGGGTGTTCTACGAGGCGTTTGACGTTGACCTTCCGCCCCCTGAAGTCCAGCTCAGCCTCTGGCTGCCCGATACCGTTCAACAAGGTGACATATTCAACATCTCGGTGTGGGCCAACAGGCTTGTGGATTCCATAACCGTGCACATAAAACATCTTACTGGCATGCAGGTATCGTGGCCAGACTCCATCTATCCCCCTCAGGACTCGGTGAACTACGACTCGCTTACCGCATGGTTTTTCAACACTGAAGAACTTGAAATCGGCCTTTATCAAGCAACAGCCCAGGCCTACCTTGGGATGGATATTACTGCCGCCGTGGATACCCTTACCGTGGTGGCGGATACCATGCCTGACACACTCATCCTCACCCTTTCAGCACCCGATCAGATATTTGCGGGAGATACCTTTCAGGTAGTAGTCAAGTCCAACATCCTCACGGACTCCATCCAGCTTCACCTGCAGCATATTGAGCTTGGCGATGAGTTCTATCCCGACTACCGCTTCCCTGCCGATTCAACAGGCTACGACTCGCTTTACGCCCGCTTCTCAAACACCGCCGGGTTTCCGGAGGGGAGCTACCGGGTGATTGCCGATGCCAAAAGCGGTGTCCTTGAGTCGAAGGTTGAGGATACCCTTACCGTGGTGGCGGATACCCTGCCTGACATACTCATCCTCACCATTTCCGCACCCGATCAGATATTTGCAGGCGATACCTTTCAGGTAGTAGTCAAGTCCAACATCCTCGCGGACTCCATCCAGCTTCACCTGCAGCATATTGAGCTTGTCGATGAGTTCTATCCTGACTACTGTTTCCCTACCGATTCAACAGATTACGACTCGCTTTACGCTTGCTTCTCCAAAACCGGCGAGTTCCCTGAGGGCAGTTATCGGGTGATTGCCGATGCCCAGAGCGGTGTCCTTGAGTCGAAGGTTGAGGATACCCTTCTTGTGGTTTCTCGACCTGACACCACTATCCTTGTTAACCCGGAGCAGGTCTTCTTTGTGCCTTCGCCTGCGGTGAAGCAGAGCACGGGGCGGGTCTATTACGACCTGGGCTACGACGCGCGTGTGACGCTTGAGATCTTCACCGCGCGCGCCAGGCGGCTCCTGTATCACGAGGAGGCAGGCGGCGAGATGGTTTCCGCAGGCTACCACAACTACATAGAGATTGACATATCAGATCTGGGTGCTGACGTATACTTCTTCCGCCTGACCGTCGATGCCCGTGATAACCCAACTTTCCAGGCGATTCGTGATGCTGCTCCGGATGGTGAAAAACCTCCGGACGTGGTAGTGGTCACAAAGCCCTTCGTGGTGGTGCGTTGATGGGTGTTATCAAGAGTTCGTTGAGATTTTCTCTGATGTTGGGGGTGATGATGGGTTTGGGGGTAGTTTCTGTTCTTGCCCAGTCCATTCCTGAGGCCTCGTCCCCCGGGCTTTCGATCCTTGACGTCTCCTTCGGCGCCAGGGGGCTTGCCCTAGCCGAGGTGATGCAGGCCGTGCCTGCAGACCGCTTCAGCCTCTACAACAACCCTGCAACCTCGGCCTTCGCCGAGCAGACGGTGGTCATCGCCAGTGCGCAGAACATGGGGTTTTTGAACTCCATGGGATTAATCGGGGTCTTCCCAGCGAGGTTCGGAACCTTCAGCGTGGGCTTCAGGGGAGCCAATGTGCAGGGCATCGAGGTGCGTCCCGACCCTGCCAATCCCGACTATTATCTAGACAACACGAATGCTTCCGCGTTTGCCCCTGCGCTCTCCTTTTCCCGTCGATTCGGAAGTTTCAGTGCCGGATTGGCCCTTCGCGTCCAGACCGTCTCTCTGGGCACGAATCCTTATGCCGAGGATTCCGAATTTCAGGCCGCCTCGGTGGGTGTGGATCTTGGGGCCTATCAGGAGTTAGGCGAGCTGGGTCTCGGGCTTGTAGTGCAGAATCTCGGCCCCCGTATGAGGTTCGATCTTGCAGGCTCCGACACGCTTGCGGGCGACACCGCCACAAGCAATGGCACCCTGCAGCCGCTTTACGTCTGCGGTTCTGCACGCTACGGGTTTCTTTCAGATAAACTTCAACTCCTGGCAGGTGCTGGCTACGGAGCGCGGGGGCTGGTGATCTCAGGCGCTATAGAGTACTCCCCCTGGCGTCTCCTCTCGCTCAGAATGGGCTATACCTCCGAACGCATCGCAGGCAACGCCTTGAACGGTCTGGCCACCGGCTTCGGCCTCGAGCTTGCCAACCTGGAGATCAACTACTCCTACCTGCCCAACACATACTTCGGCGCAGGCGGCATTCACGGGCTTGATATAGGTTTTCACTTCGGTGCAAGCGAGGCGGAGCGAGAGCGGCTTTTGGCCGAGGCGCGCAAAGAGGCCGAGAAAGAGGCGCTTGAACGGATGAAGCTCACAAGTCAAAGCCTGTATGAGCAGGGGATTACCTCCTACAACATGGACAGATACGACGAAGCGCTGGCGAGCTGGGACCTGGCCCTCATCTGGTGGCCGGAGAACACCCAGGCGCAGGGGATGATTGCCAAGGTTAATGCAGAGAAGGAACAGATGGCGCTGAACTCCTTGGTTGAGGGAGCAAAACAGGCCTACGTGAGCAAGAACTACGTGGCGCTGGTGGTGCTGGCCCAAGAGATACTGACCCAGGATTCAACCCACAGCCTTGCCCTGTTCTATCAAGAGGATGCAGAAGAGGGTGTTACCAAAGAGCTTATCACCTCGGCCCCTGTCGTGATACAGGACGACCTGCGGAAAGGCATCGAGGCACTTGCCACACAGGACTACCTTACCGCCATGCGTTCCTTCGAGAAGGTGCTTGACTACGATCGCGACAACGAGGTGGCTCGCGACTACATGCGCAAGACCAAGGAGGAGATCGACCGCTATATATCAGCCGAGATCGAGGAGGTTGGCGCACTGCTGGGTCGCAGCCGCTACTCCGAGGCCAAGTCTAAGGTACGTGGGCTTTTAAGGCTTGCTCCCCAGAATGCCGAGCTTTTGCAGAAGCTGGGCGAGATAGACCGCAGGCTCTCAGAGGACGTGCAGCGACGCCTGGCGCGCGCTCAAGAGGCCAAGGACCCGGCGCGTTCGGAGAAGGAGCTAAGGGCCGCGCTGCAGCTTGATCCTGGGAACATAGAGGTGCAGCAGAACCTGGCCGAGATCGAGAAGGCGGCAAAGAAGGCTGCCGACGTGCAGAAGCTCTACCTTTTAGGGGTTGAGTCATACTCCGAGAACAACTACGAGCTTGCCATCTCATACTGGGAGAAGGTGCTCGCCGCAGACCCTGACCACACGAACGCGCGCAAGAACATGGCCCGCGCCCAGGCCAAACTCGCCGCCCTCGCCGGCGGGTAAGGGGAAAGAAAGACCCACCTACTTTTTGCTAAGAAATTGTCCTTCTTCTGGTTGTGAAATTATCTTGATCCCTGTTATTCCCTCAAAGTGCTTTCTGTTATGGGTAAGGAGTGTGGCAGAGTGTCTTAAAGCACAAGCGGCTATCCATGCATCCTCATATGATATGGATTTTCCTGCTCGTTCACGTTCGTTGACAACCTTGGCCCAGATACGTGCAAGTTTGTTGTCGTAAGGAACAACGACAAATCTTTTAAGCAGACTTTCCAGCTTATTCAATTTTGTTTTCCCCCAAGAATATTTTTCTGCCCAACGATATAATTCAGCTACGGTTTGGAAAGAAACGGCAAGGACTTTCTCAGAGGAAAGATATGGCAAATAATAGGCGCTTCTGGTATCGTTTTTTTTAATGTAAGAGAGGACATTGGTGTCGATCAGAATGTGTTCCACCCCGTTAAACCTTGGGGATGTTTTCTTCTCGCCACCTCCGGACTTCTTCTGCTATATCCCCTTCGCTTTCGTCCCCTGGCCACTTACCGAGGATTTCTTCGATATTAGTTAAGCGCTTCACGCCTTGCGCTTCAGCAAGTTCCTCTAAAGAAAGTTCTGACCAAAAGCCTTCCTGTAAGGGTGAACCGGAGGGTAGTTTGTCTGTGAGTTCATCTTCTTTGCTTTCTAGGCGATTTACATCTGAAATCTTGATGCTAATAATTTCCTCTGTTTGAGGATTAATATTTGCTTCACCCGTTACCTCTACGAAGTGCAGAATGTTTTCATACACCTCCTCACGTAGCGAATCCTTAAAGTAGCAGATTACTGGTTTACCTATTGAGGGATGCACTCTGATTCGTGGACCTTCCTCTTTGAAATCAGCCATCAATAGACGGCCTTCTATTGTTCTTTGGTTTGTTACGGGTTTCCGAATACGTTTTTGTATCCTATTGAAGCCGGTTTTGTTGTAAGTTACGGTTAAAGGCGTCCTCTTGTGGTTGAGGGTAAATTCCATCTTGGTTATGCGTTTACTGAGGAGAGGCTTCCCTACATCTCGCCACGCCAGCAAAACCCCTTCGTCAAAACCAGGAGGTAGTGGTTTTTCAACGTCACTTACGACTTTGTTTAGTCCCTGTATACTTTTCTCTATTACCTGCAATCCCGGATCTGTTTCGTCAAACTCGGGTAACTTCGTTGTACGTTCGAATCCCAGAGTAACACTTCCTCTGCCTATACTTACCAAGTCAAGAGCACAGGGTTCCCTTAATTTCTTGGCTCTGCGGCCACGCTTTAGACTAACCGCTTTTCCTCCCAATATCATTGCGGAGCGTTCAATGGCTTTCATCAGCCGGTCGCCTAAAGCCACTAAATCACTTAATGGGATACGCCCGGGCTTGATCTTTGGGCCGTCAAGCTTTATCGTCAGTAGATGTGTGGTGTTGCCTTCAGCCATGAGTTCCTCCAAGTTGGAATCTAGTTATAGTGTAATGAACGATTGGATTTTGTCAAGGCCAGTGTAATCAAGTTTTTACAATATGTACTGGCTCAAATCCTCGTCGGCGACGATGGCGTCGAGCTTGGCGCGCACGGACTTGCCAGTGATCCTAATCGCCCGCTCGCCCGACTCCGGAAGGTTGTAGAGATAATCCTCCAATAAGGTAGTCATCACCGTGTGCAGCCTGCGCGCGCCTATGTTCTCACTCCGGTCGTTCACAAGTGCCGCGATCTCCGCCACGGCCACGATCCCATCCCTGGTGAAGGTAAGCTTGGTGTTCTCGGTCTGGACCAGCGCCTGGTACTGCTTTACGAGCGCTGTCTCAGGCTCGGTCAGGATGCGCTCGAAATCCTCCTTGGTCAAGGAGTCAAGCTCCACCCTTATGGGCATGCGGCCCTGAAGCTCGGGTATCAGATCCGAGGGCTTGGTCTTGTGGAACGCACCCGCGCCGATAAACAGGATATGATCGGTGCGAACCAGCCCGTACTTTGTTGATACGTTTGATCCTTCTATGATGGGCAAAAGGTCTCGCTGCACGCCCTCGCGCGATACGTCCGGTCCTGCATGCCCCCGCGTGCCCTCGCCCACCGCGATCTTGTCTATCTCGTCTATAAAGACGATCCCCGAGTTCTCGGCACGCTGCTTGGCCAGCCGGGTTACCTCCTCCATATCTACAAGCTTGGCCGCCTCCTCCTGGATAAGTATCCTTAGGGCCTCCTTTACGGTTGCGCGGCGCGTTTTTTGCTTGCGCGGCAGGGCGTTTTGAAGCATATCCTGAAGCTCGACGTTGACCTCGTCCATGCCGCTCATGCGGAAGAGGTCGAAGAGTCCTGCGGGCTCACGTGAGGTGTTGATCTCCACCGTGCGTTCGTCCAGCCTGCCTGAATCAAGCATCTTTCTGAGCTTGGCACGCGTCTCGGCACGAGTGTCCGGTTCCCCTTCCTTGGGTTGGGGCATGCTGGGTAAGAGGAGGTCGACCAGGCGTTCGCGAGCATGCTCGGATGCCTTGGCCTGGACCTTTAGGGTCTGTTCTTCCCTGACCATCTTGACCGCGATCTCGACAAGCTCGCGTATCATAGATTCAACGTCCCGGCCCACGTATCCCACCTCGGTGAACTTGGAGGCCTCGACCTTGACGAACGGCGCTTCTGCCAGCTGGGCCAGACGTCGGGCGATCTCGGTCTTACCAACGCCGGTTGGGCCGATCATCAGGATGTTGTTGGGATATATCTCATCGCGCAAGGGCCCCTTGACCCTTTGTCGGCGCCAGCGGTTTCTGAGCGCGATGGCCACCGCGCGCTTGGCCGCGTCCTGACCGATGATGTAGCGGTCAAGCTCTCTGACTATCTGCGACGGCGTGAACATACCGTTCTGTATAAGCACTCCCAAAGGAGCCGATATACGCTCTAAAGCTTCAGCCATAGTTCTATGATAAGATGGATACGGCGTATGTCAAGGGTGAATTATGAATTATGGAGTGCAATGACCGTGTCATTGCAGAATTATGGAGCAACAACAACGCAACAACGCGGTTGTTGCACTCCAGAACCCTCTGTCATTGCGAGGGTGTCGAAGACACCCGAAGCAATCTCTTATGGGATTGCTTCGCTTACTTTATTCGCTCGCAATGACACCCTCACCTCTAACTCCTCCCAGATGGTGGCACTTACGTCTCCCAAAGAGAGAGGAGAACCCGCTGATAAATCGTTTCCCTCTCCCTCTGGGACGTGTGCCCCTTGGGGTAGAGGGATTGGCGCGAACGCCGCTTCGCGTAAGGGTGAGGGAACTCCCCCTCCCTGGTGGCGTAAGTGCCCCCGTCGGGTAAGGGGAATCAAGGGGGAGGGGATTAAACACCCCAAACGGCTGCTTCACCCGACGGGGGTACGCTGTCCCGTCAAGGGAGTGGTGGATTTGGGTCGGGTGTGTTTACATTGGACTAACAGTATACCTCCCCCTTGATGGGGGAGGATAAAGGAGGGGGTGTTATTGCGATCCGCCGTAGGCGGCGTGGCTCCGAAGGGTGAGGCTTGCCCCTACTTCTTAAATAACCCTTTCCTCCAATGGCAAAACGGCTCAGTGGTCGCCATCGGAGCGCTTGCGCAGGGCGGCCTCGACCGCCGGCGGCACAAGCTCCGAAACGTCGCCGCCAAGCCTGGCGATCTCCTTTGCAAGCGATGAGGAGATGAAGATGTAGTTCTGGGCGGGCATAAGAAAGATGGTCTCTATCTCAGGGGCGAGGTTGCGGTTGGTTAATGCCATCTGCAGCTCGTAGTCGAAATCGGATACCGCTCGAAGCCCGCGGATCAGGAAGTTTGCGTTCTTGGATTTGGCGAACTCGGTAAGAAGGCCGGAGAACGCCTCTGTCTCCACCCTAGGCTCGTCGGCAAGCACCTGGCGTATCAGCTCGGCGCGTTCTTCTGCCGAAAAGAGCGGGTCCTTCTCCCTGCGATCGGCCACTGCCACCACGAGCTTATCGCATAAAGAGAGCGCGCGCTTGATAACATCAAGATGTCCGTAGGTGATGGGATCAAAGGTGCCTGGATAGATCGCAATCCTCACTTTACCCTCCTTTCGCGTTTGCCGATGAAGCTCAACTTGGTCTCCCCGTATTCCCTTGTTTCTCTCAGTTCAAGGGCCTTTGGTATGGCTATCTCCTCATCGGCTGCGTGTTCCAGAACGATCAGGGTTTCGGTGGTCACACCCGGGTTTCTGGCGAGGAGCTCGAGTGTCTCTGATGCCAGCCTGTAATAATAGGGTGGGTCGCAGAAGATATGGGTGGCGAAGAACTTCGATTGCTTGAGGTAGACACGAACGTACTGGCGAACCACTATGGTGCGGTCAGACACCTTAAGGGCTCGGATATTCGCCTCAAGATGCCTGCACGCCTGGGGGTTCTGCTCCACGAACACCGCCTGTCTTGCCCCTCTTGAGAGCGCCTCCAATCCCAGTCCCCCGGCTGCCGCATAAAGATCGAGCACACGTGCGTCGATAATCTCTTCGGCAACTATAGAAAACAGCGCCTCCTTTACCTTGTCCATGGTAGGTCTGAACCTCGCGCCTTCGGGATAACGCAAGTTGCGCCCCTTGAACTCGCCTGCGGTTATCCTAGGCATGGCTACTCCTCGAACTTTAGTTGTTCGAGCTCCACCCCCGCCTCACTTAACATCTCCTTACCCAACTTGTCCGCGTAGCCCTCGAGGTAGAGTATCTTCACGATACCTGCGTTGATCAAAAGTTTGGCGCAGGTAACGCATGGCTGGGTGCTCGAGTAGAGCGTGCCGCCCTCTAGTGAGATGCCGAAGCGTGCGGCCTGCACCAGGGCGTTCTGTTCGGCGTGGATGCCGCGGCATATCTCCACCCGCTCACCTGATGGTATGCCCAGCTCCTCCCGCAGACACCCCACGTCGGTGCAGTGCGGTAGGCCTTTGGGTGCGCCGTTGTAGCCGGTGGTAAGGATGTGTTTGTCCCGAACGATCACCGCACCAACCTTGCGGCGGATGCACGTGGAGCGCTCGGCCACTAGCTGGGCTATCTTCATAAAGTAGGCATCCCAGGGGATTCGTTCGGGTGCTTTGTTCACTTCCTCCCTCGTCTGATCGTGGCACTTGCGGTCCGATGATGTAATATCTACTCCTCGTCTTCTGGAACGATCGCCACCTCGGCCACCTCATCCTCCGCGCGCAGTGAGATGAGGCGAACCCCCAGGCTAGCCCGCTTCAGGGGCTTCACCTGCTTGGCGGCGATGCGGATACCGGTGCCGTGTTTGGTTACGATGATGGCGTGTCCGGCTTCACTGATGACCTTTACGCCCACCAGCAGTCCCGATTTCTCGTTTACTGAGATGGCACGAACTCCCTTGCCTCCTCTGTGGATAGGTCGGATTTCTTCAAACTTCATGCGCTTGCCGTAGCCGTTCCGGGTGACGAAGAGGAGCGAGACATCTTTGCGCACCAGTACCGCAGCGACCAGCTTGTCCTCATCTGCCAGCTTAATTCCTCGCACTCCTGCGGCGGCCCGGCCCATGGGACGAACCTCATCGGTCGAGAATCGGATGCCCTGGCCTTCGGCTGAGAACAGGCAGATATCGGTCCCATCCTCCACAAGAAGGACATCCTGCAGTCTGTCTCCCTCCTTGAGGGTGATGGCGATCACACCTGAGCGCCGGGTGTTCTCCAAAAGCTTGAGCGGGGTACGCTTGATAACGCCTCTCTCGGTTACAACCACCACATGGGCGTTTTCGGTGAACTCCTTGACCCGCAAGAGCTGAGTGATGCGCTCGCCCTCGGAGAGGTTAAACAGCTGGTATATCGGCCTTCCTTTGGCAGTCAGCGAACCCTCCGGAACCTCATAAGCTTTCAAGAGATATGCGCGTCCCAGGTTGGAGAAGAAGAGGATGGAGTCGTGGGTCGAGCCGGTTAAAAGAGTCGTGACCATATCCTGCTTGCCCAGGTCGATGGTCCCTCTACCAGTGCCGCCCCTGCCCTGTTTGCGGTAGCCGGATACCGGGGTGCGCTTGATGTAGCCGCGAAGGGTAAGGGTGATGGTTACGTCCTCCTCACTGATAAGGTCCTCAAGGGTGATCTCCTCAGGCTTCTCGGCTCTGATCTCGGTGCGGCGCTCATCGCCAAAGCGCTTCTTGAGCTCCTTTAACTCCTCGGTAATCACCGCCATCACCCCGGTGCGCGATGCAAGGATCGATTTCAAGCGCTCTATCTCCTTGATCAGCTCCCGGTACTCAGCCTCGATCTTTCCCCGCTCAAGACCTGTCAGCCGCGCCAGCCGCATGTCAAGTATCGCCTGCGACTGAACATCGGAGAGCTTGAAGCGCTCCATCAGCCTTTCCTTGGCGATCTTGGTATCGGCAGACTTCTTGATGATCCCTACGACCTCATCGATGTTGTCCAATGCGATCTTCAGCCCTTCCAGTATGTGCGCTCGCTCTTCGGCCTTGCGAAGCTCGAACTCGGTGCGGCGACGCACCGAGATGTACCGGAACTCTAAAAACTCGGCAAGTATCTTCTTTAATGGATACACCCTTGGCGTAAGTTTAGAGATGGTTAAAAGGATTATGGAGTAGGTGGACTGCAGCGGCGTGTGCTGATAGAGTCGGTTCAAAACCACCTCGCGGTTGGCGCCTCGCTTGAGTTCGATAACGATGCGGATGCCCTCCCGGTCTGATTCGTCCCGCAGGTCGGAGATGTCTGAAAGCTTCTTTGAACGTGCCAGATTAACAATGCGCTCGATAAGCTGGGACTTGTTGAGCTGGTAGGGTATCTCGGTTATGACGATAGCCTGGCGTCCGGGTTTTGGTTCCTCAAATCGCGCCCTTCCGCGTACGGTAACTTTTCCGCGGCCGGTCTTGTAGGCCTGGGTTATCCCCTCGCGCCCCAGGATCAGACCGCCGGTCGGGAAGTCAGGCCCCTGAACAATCTCACAGAGCTTCTCATCCGAGACCCCTGGCTCGCCGATCATGGCTGCAAGGGCGTCGGTGATCTCTGAGAAGTTGTGAGGCGGGATCGAGGTGGCCATACCCACCGCGATTCCGGCCGCACCGTTCACCAGAAGGTTGGGGAAGGCGGCAGGCAGAACCTTCGGCTCCTGGCGCGAACCGTCAAAGTTGGGCACGAAATCAACGGTCTCCTTATCCAGGTCCTCCAGCAGTGAAAGGCTCAGTCTTTGCAGCTTGGCCTCGGTGTAACGGTAGGCCGCGGGCGGGTCGCCGTCTATGGAACCGAAGTTGCCCTGACCGTCCACCAAGGGGTAGCGAAGGCTGAAATCCTGAGCCATCCGTGCTAAAGCGTCGTAGACCGCCTGGTCGCCGTGAGGGTGATACTTACCCAGAACCTCACCCACCACTGTAGCACACTTGCGATAGGCTTTGTTAGGCTCAAGGCCCAGCTCCTTCATCGCGTAAAGGATGCGGCGCTGAACCGGCTTTAGGCCGTCGCGTATGTCGGGCAGAGCCCGGCCCACTATCACGCTCATCGCGTAGTCGAGGTAGGATTGGCGAACCTCGTCCTCTATATATACGGATTGAATTCGGCTATCGTCCATAACACTAATTCTACGCGCAGGGAGGGGGAAGTCAAACCACTAAAGTCCAGCTAAGTTTAAAGTTTACGTCTCTTATAGTGGGTGGTCGGCGAGAGGACCTATGTTATTCTTTTGATCACCAGCCTGGGAGCGCTTACCGGTTCCTCTCCAATCTCAAAGCAGCCCTTCAATTCCTCCGCGACCTCAAGTCCTTTTGATTCGTCGTTTGCGTGGACAGTGGCCAGTTCCTCGTCCTTTCTAACCCCATCCCCGATCTTCTTGTAAATCTCAAATCCCACCGCCGGATCTATTAAATCCTCCTTGCGCCTGCGGCCTGCACCCAGCTCCACCGCGAGCATACCGATCTTATATGTATTAACTCCCACCAAAACACCCGGAGGTGTTTTGGCGGGAACCATGACCGGTATCTCGACCTTTGCTTGAGGCAGCAGGGATAGATCATCTACTATCCCCGGATCACCTCCTTGCATCTTGACCATCTTGCGAAACTTCTCAAGCGCCCTGCCTCGCTCCAGGGCATCTTCTGCTCTTTTTCTCGCCTCGACACGATCCTTGCGTCCAGCGAGCACGAGCATCTCGGCAGCGAGTTCAAGCACTATCTTTCTCAGATCATCCGGCCCTTGGCCTTTAAGACATGCGATAGCCTCGGCTACTTCCAGGGCGTTGCCCACGGCCATGCCCAGCGGCTGGCTCATGTCGGTCAAGAGAGCGGTGGTACGTACCCCGAACCTCCCCGTAACACACACGATCGTCCTGGCCAGCTCCTCGGCTTTGCTTTCATCCTTCATGAACGACCCATTGCCCGCTTTCGCGTCCAAAACCAGACCATGGGCCCCCTCCGCGATCTTCTTTGACGATATAGACGCGGCGATCAGCGGGATTGAGGCCACAGTTGCGGTTACGTCACGCAAAGCGTAAATCCTTCCGTCTGCCGGACATAAATCAGCACTCTGGCCCATCATCGCCACCCCGATCTTGGAAAGATAGCGCTTGAACTCATCCACGCTCAAGTCCGTGCAGAATCCAGGGATCGAGGCCAGCTTGTCCAACGTCCCGCCGGTGTGGCCTAACCCTATGCCCGAGACCATGGGAACCGCAACCCCGCAAGAAGCTACCAGCGGCGCAAGGACCAGCGAGGCCTTGTCTCCAACCCCGCCGGTGGAGTGCTTGTCAACCTTAAAGCCGGGGATTTCCGAGAGATCAAACCGCTCGCCAGACTCTATAAGTGCTTCAGTGTAGGCAAAAAGCTCGGCATCCGATAGCCCGTTAAAGCACACCGCCATCAGCCAGGCAGACATCTGGTAGTCGGCGACGCTAGCATCCAGATAACCTTGAATGAACTCCTTTATATCCTTGGGATCAGCCGATTTGCCTAGACGTTTATATCGGATGAACTCGTAGGGGGAAATGGACATGGGGAAGGATAATCAATGGGCGGGCTCAGTCAAGTTGTTGGTTAGTTCAGAATTACCACCCTCGCGGTTGTGCGGCCAGCCGGAGAGGTAAGTTGCAGGAAGTAAACCCCTGTCGTGAGGTTTGAGGAGAACTCCACCTCACCGGTTGAGCGAACATCCTTTTGATCTATCTGCCGTCCCAGCGCGTCGTAGACCCGTAACACACCATTTTGGCCTTCGGGAAGAGGGAAGTTCCTCCGGTGGCGGCAAAGGTTGTCTAAACTACCATCACCCCCCTGGTTTTTCTAGTAAACCACCTCGATGGGTTCGGGCTCGAGCTTGACGTTTAGCTCGAATACAAAGTCGCGCCCCTTTGCTTTGAAGTCCACCTTGATCCACTCAAAGTCCTCGGCGGCGAAGTAGATGAAGTGCCTGCGCGCCGAGACGCTCTGTAACAAATAGCGGCCCGCGCTGTCCGTGGTGACTATCTGTTTATTCGGGTGTATACCATCAAGCGGTTCAATATCGGGCGTTGCAAGGGAGTCTATCGCGAGCGTGTCAAGGGTTGGATCATAAACCCACGCTCCGACGATGGGCCGGCCGGTCTCACTGTGGGTTAGCGCCCCAGTAACCGTAACCCTGCGCCCGCACCCCCCCAGCACGCTTGCAAGAACTATAAGAATCGGCAGTAATCTTCTCATTAATCTCTCTCCTTAAGCTTCAATAAGGATAAGACTTTACGGGCTTATGTCAAGGGGCGGGTGTTACGGGTGTTATATCCTTAGATGTTCTGGAGCATTAGCTCCAAGTAATAATGAGAATACCCTATGAAGTATAAAATACTTCAAGGGGCAGGCTCTGCCCCGAAGGGGTACGGGGGTGTTACGGGGTGTTACGGGTGTTACGGGGGAACTCGCGGAACCCCATGGTTTTTGCGACCCTGTCGGCAACATCGGGGCGGTCGGTGATGATGCCGTCTGCGCCCATTTCAAGCAAACGTTTAATGGCTTCCGCGTCGTTGACGGTCCAGACGTGCACCTGGATTCCTTTACGGTGACAGCGCTTAACGAAACCCGGCGTAACCACGTGTATGGAGCCTGAGTATTCGGGCACCTGGACCGCGTCCATCGGGGTCCTGGCCAGGAATCCAAGTCCCAGCTTTCCCCAGATGACGAACTTGCGGACCTCGTCCGGCGTGGCGGCGGTGGCCACAGATGGATCAAATTCCCTGAAGCATTCCAAAACCTCGGTATATTCCGAGGCCACAACCACCTGATTCTGCATCCTTTTTTCGCGGATGATTCCTACAAGGCGAGCCGCCGCGTATGTAAGTGAGTCCTTGATCTCTATGTTGAAGTTGTCATCCGGGAAAGAATCAAAGACCTGGCCAAGGGTCGGTATACGCAGCCCTTTCCCGCGCCAGTGGTAGGTTCCCCCTGAGTCGGGGGTGAACCAGAACCCTGCATCCAACTCACGAATCTCGGCAAATGTCAGTTCTCTAACCAGCCCTGAGCCGTTGGTTGTACGGTCAACCGCCTCGTCGTGGATCACCACCAGGCTGTCGTCTTCGGTGAGATGCACATCCAGTTCCCAGACGTCGGGCTGGTAGCGAATCCTCGACTCGGCCCATCCCTCAATTGTGTTCTCAGGCACAACAAGCGCTCCTGCGCGGTGGGCAAGTATCAATGGTGGTTCTGTCCGATCAAGGTAGGTGAAGGCCGAGACCGCACTCAGAGCAAGTACCAACAGAACCCTTGCCCAGAGACTCAATCTCAAAGTCTTCTCCTTATGAAGAGGTTTGCTTGAAACGTTGATTGGGAAGGGGAAGGGTAAATTAGTCTTTTTCATCGGGCAGAGGGGCTTCACGAGTTCTCTCTGCCAGGGCATGGGCGAGTTGATCGAGGGAGTTCATGAAGATCTCAAGGTTGCGAGGTGGCAGCTTCTCCATGATGCGTTTCCAATCCTTGCGCTGGGCGTTTAAGAGACGCTGGGCGATACGCTGTCCTTTGGGGGAGAGTCTCACGAAGACCACCCGGCGGTCCTCATCCGAACGCAGGCGTTCGAGAAGCCGGGAGCGTATCATACGATCCGCCAATCCGGTAACGTTCGCCTTTGATACACCCAGGGTTGAGGCGAGTTCGTTCATCCGCATCGCTTCTTTCAGTAGAAGCGTCTGCAGGATCATATACTGGGAGAAGGAAAGCTCACTGCCGAATGGCGTGGAGGAACCGATCAACTGAAACCCCTTGATCAGAATCGGCCCCAGCTCTTCCAGGCGTCTGATCTGTTCGTCTATGGTACGCGCCATACCCTTTACTATCCTCAATTAAAATGATTTGTCAAGGGTGTAAACCTGGTTCTTTTCGTTGCAGGGTAGAAGATTGCAGGATTTGGCTACATCTCTTCCGGGGTTTCTATTCCCAGAAGAGCAAGGCCTCGGCGAAGGACAAGTCCGGTGGCCTCGACAAGCGTCAGCCTTGCCAGACGGGCAGTGTTGGTTTTGGCTTTAAGAACAGGCACCTCGGTGTAGAACCTGCTGAGTGCGGTGGCAAGATCGTATAGATAGGAGGCCAGGGCGTGCGGGGCGTAGCGCTCTGCGGCCTCTGCTATCGCCTGCGGGAATCGGCCCAAGGCCATAAGAAGCTCGATGCTCTGCGGTTCCTCGATCTCTGCTACCATCCTGGGGATGTCGGCATCCTTGGGCTCCTCCAAACGCTTGCGATCTTCAGGCGAGGCCTTGGCAAGTATCCTGGCGCAGCGCACCGCCGCGTACTGCAGATAAGGAGCACTGTTGCCCTCGAATGCCAGCATCTTTGACCAGTCGAAAACTATATCCTTTATTCGATCCTGTGAAAGGTCGGCGTAGATCACCGCTCCTATGCCTACCTGGCGCGCTACTTCTGCCCTGCGGGCGTCAGGCATATCCGGGTTCTTTTCTTTTATTATCTGGGCTGCCCTGCGTTCGGCCTCGTCCAGGAGTTCGTCAAGGTAAACGATGCGCCCCTCGCGTGTGGAGATCTTACCCGTTGGCAGTGACACCATCCCGAAGGGTATATACTTCAGTATCCCTGGTTGATTTATCTTCGCATGCTTGAAGAATCCCCTTTTCCGCATCTCCTCTAGGACATTCCATAACTGGGAGAAGTAAAGGGTTTGTTCTGAAGCTACAGCATATAACAACCTATGAACCGGCTGGAACCTTTCGATTCTTTCCACGGCTGAAGCGAGATCGCGTGTCGGGTAGAGGGTAGTTCCGTCAGACTTACGGATTACAAGTGGAGGTTGGGCTGGCGGAGGCTCAGGAGATTCGGCTGGCCATAAAGGTTTGAATCGGATTATTATTGCTCCTTCTGACTCTTCAGCTATCCCTTTGGCCAATAGCTCATCCACTAACTCATCAGCTTTGCCTTCGAAGTCACTCTCGAACCAGTTGTGGTCAAACTTTACCCCCAGTCGGGCTACCGTCTTTTCGAAGGTCTCAAGGCTACTTTCTCGGAAGCGCTGCCAGAGCGCTCGCTCCTTTTCTCCTCCCTGCTGTAATCTCTTGAAAGCCGCTCGCGCGTCATCCTCCAAAGCCGGATTTTCCTTGGCCTCCTTGTGAAAGCGCACGTAAAGTTCCAAGAGATGCTGGATCGGCTCATCTGCCAACTTCTTCTCATCCCCCCACTGCTCGAACGCATATAGCAGCTTGCCGAACTGGGTGCCCCAGTCGCCCAGGAAGTTTATGCCCACTGCTTTGTATCCTTTGGCTCTCAATATGTTAATAAGCGCCTGTCCGATGATGGTTGATCTTAAATGCCCCACCGACAAGGGCTTGGCGATGTTGGGTGAGCAGTAGTCGACGACAACCGTTTTGTTGATTTCAGGATAATTACCGTAACTTTCGCCGAAATCCCGCAGGTTTTTTAGGATTCGGGCAAGGAGAGTTTTTTTCTTCACAAACACGTTCACGTAGCCGCGTGCAGGCTCGAATCTTTCGATTAGTGAGCCCGCTTGCAATCCCTGGTTCCATTTAGCCGATAACCCCTCTGCCAACTTTATAGGATTAGTATCTTTCTCTTTCGCGTACTGGAAGCATGGCACGGCGTAGATCGCTTCCGACCCCTTGGGCGGTCGGCGTACCTCAGGATTGGGCTGCCCGAACTCCGTTGCCGCAAGACTCTCAACATCGGCATAAATTCTATCCAATACGTAGTTCAATCTCTCTCCTCTTTGGAGTAAGTGTAACCTTGCGGGATGCTTGTGTCAAGCAGGGAGAGGGGGCTTGACATGCCTGAAAAGGGAGTTAATATAAGTTACTGCTATAGCAATCCGAGCAAAGGAGGAGGTCGAATGGCTTCACTTGCTATCATATCTTTTGACCTTAAGAACCCTTCACCCGATCATTACGGGAAGACGGCAGAGGCGTTGGGTAAGTATGGATTTTGTCCGTTTCTCAGGTCTAGTGCTGGGGAGGCTACCGGTTTGCCAAGCACTACCTATGCCCGTGAATCAAATGATGTTCCGGATCGCGACTGGGTGGAGAAGGTCTTGTTGTGGGCTGCTCCCCAGGCCGGAGCGAGGTTGGGTAAGTATCTTATATTGGTTTGTTCCGGCTCTTGGGCGTGGAAGATCGGGTGATAAGGTAGGGGGTTTCTAGCCTTTAGCGTGCTTTAGCGTGCCTGGAATGTTGCGAGATGCATATGTCTAACTATGTGGAGGTCTGTAGGGGCCGACCTTCGCAGCCGAGGCTGCGAACTTCGTGTCAGGTCGGCCCGGTAAAGAGATCGGGCCGGTTTAAAAACCGGCCCCTACGAGACTAGGTCGGCAAATCCACCAAGAGGATACCTTCTTGTAGAACAGGTAAAGAGCTAATTACCTTGCCATCGCTATCAACAAACCACGCTCCGCCGATTGAGGCGTCCGGGCTTTTGCCCTCATAGATATTGACCGCAAGTACGGTTGCACCGGTCTTTGCCCAACGTTCGCAGTAGCCGGGCAGCTCCTTCACCCATGCCTTTTTGATATCGTCAGCTTTGTCAAGGCTTCGTATCATTGGATACAGGAGGTAGTCAGGCTTTTGAGCTGTAAGCTTTGCAAGGATGTCATCATCCCATAGATCGCCGCAGATAAGCATCCCCACACGACCGAATCCGGTCTCAACTACGGGAATATCGGTTCCCTCGCAATAGACGTTCGGGTTATCCCCAGATCCATGCCAGCCCGGATGGTTTCGCCGATAGTGCAGGATCAGGTCTCCTTTCGGATCAAACAGCGCACCGCAGTCATAAATCTTACCCCCATCCTTTTCAAGCAAACCCGCGGCGAAGTAGATTCCTCTCTCCTTGGCAAACTTTCGCCACTGGCTGTTCCTTGGGCCGGGTATCTCCTCCGCTATCTTAAGGTCATGTTCAGGGTCACCTGTATTAGCAAGCCCTGTGACCGCAGCCTCCGGGAACAGGATGAATCCAGCTCCCGTGTCCACAGCTTCACCTGCAAGCTCAAGAATCCTCCTTTGATTCTCATCAAAGTCATCGGTCACGGGGTTTGAGATGAGGGCGGCCTTCACTCCAGTCTCCTCAGCTGATCCAAAAGCATCTCAAACGTGCCGGTGCCTCGAAGGGTGCGGTCGGCGGCAAGGATGAACCAGGAATCCTTTCGATAGCTGACCTTGCTCACCTTCTTCTTTCTCGCTAATGCCCTAACCCGGGCGATGTCCAGAATCTTTAAGGCAGAGGAGGGCATCTTGCCGAAGCGGTCGGCAAGTTCCTCATGCAGGGCATCGATCTCTCTCTCCTCCTCCACTGAGAGGAGTCGCTTGTAGAGAGAGACGCGCTCCGCCGAATCGCCGATGTAGGTCTCAGGCAGGTACGCGCCATGCTCTATCTCCAGCACAGGTTCGGTGAACCACTCCTCGCCCTTGAGCCTTGCCACCGCCTCTGATAAGAGCTTCGTGTAGAGCATGAAACCTATGGAGTTCACGTGTCCGTGCTGCTCGGTTCCCAACAGGTTGCCCACCCCGCGTATCTCCATGTCACGCACAGCCAGCCTGTATCCTGCACCAAGCTCGGCGTAGGCGCGGATTGCGGCAAGCCGTTTCTTTGCCTCGTCGGTAGTCCTTCGCGGAACGATAAACAGCGCATAGCCCTGACGCTGGCTCCTGCCTACCCTTCCGCGAAGCTGATGCAGGTCTGCAAGACCGAAGAGATCGGCTCTGTCCACGATTATCGTGTTCAGGTCCGGTATGTCTATGCCGGCCTCGAGGATGGCGGTAGAGATGAGGATATCTATTTTGCGTTCGATGAAGCTGTCATAGATACTAACCAGCTTTCGCTCCGGCATCTGGCCATGGGCGACCTCTAGGCGAAGTCCGGGCAGAAGCCTTTCCAGCCTGTGTCTTAACGATTCGATGGTCTCGATCCTGTTGTGTATAACGAGCACCAATCCTCCCCTTGAGCGCTCGCGCAGCACCCATTCCCTTACCATATCGTCCGACCAGTTAGATACCTCGGTCACCACGTCCTTGCGGCCAACGGGCGGGGTCTCGATCCTCGATACATCCCTTATGCCCACCAGGCTCATGTAGAGCGTGCGCGGGATCGGCGTAGCGGTCAGCGTCAGGGTGTCTATCTCGGCTTTCTTTCTTCTAATCTTCTCCTTCTGCCTGACCCCGAAGCGATGCTCGTCGTCTACTACAAGAAGCCCCAGATCGTTCCATTTCACAGAATCTGCTAAAAGCGCGTGAGTGCCGATAAGCACGTCTACCTTGCCCTCGGCCAACTCTGCCAATGTCTTTCTGCGTTCTGCCAGCCCGACGAAGCGTGAGAGCATCTGGACCCTTATTGGCAGCTCCTTCAAGCGTTCGGTGAACGTCCGGTAGTGCTGAAGCGCCAGGATGGTTGTTGGGGCGAGCATGGCCACCTGTTTTGAGTCAAGTGCGGCTTTGAGAGCGGCCCTTATCGCGACCTCGGTCTTGCCGTATCCCACCTCGCCGCAGACAAGCCTGTCCATGGGGTTTGGCGTCTCCATATCGGCTAAGATCGATTCAATGGCGCGCTTTTGATCCGGGGTCTCCTCGTAAGGGAAGGTAAGCTCGATCCACTCCATCTCCTCTGGATGGCGGCTGAACGCGTGGCCGCGCACCACCGAGCGCTTTGCATAGAGGGCTAAAAGCTCCTGCGCGTAGTCGTATGCGGCCTTGCGGGCGTGCTTGCGCGCAAGCCTCCAGCGCTGTGAACCCAGCCGGTTGACCCTAGGTGCGCGACCCTCAGCACCTATGTAGCGGTCCAGGAGCCCAAGGTTCTCCACCGGCAGATAAAGAACGTCGGTGCCTGCATAGGAGATCTTCAAAAACTCCTTCTCCTGCCCGGCGATCTCCAAACGCTTTAGCCCCTGGTAGATGCCGATGCCGTAGTCTATGTGCACCACGTAGTCGCCAGGGTGAAGTTCATAGATCGCGTCCGAGGGAATCCCTTTAAAGTGGCGAGGGAGGCGGCGCCGGTGCCTGACCCCGAACAGCTCGTGCTCGGTGAAAACACCATAACCTGTAGCTCTATCCACCCACCCACCGGAGAGATGAGCGTCAACCAGCTTGAAGCGCTCAAGATGATGGGAGAGATAGGACTCCCCGTGCTCAGGATCAAGCACGAAGCAAAGCTCAAGCCCCTGGCTTTCGAGCTCTCGGAGCTCCTCGAAGTGTCCTAAGACTTTTACCGCAGGTGTAAAGCCGAAATCAAAGTGCCCCTCTTGGGGTGCAAATTCTGCGGCTTTATCGGTAATCAGCAACCGCGGGGAGGCCTCAGGCAGAGCGGAGATTGTCAAGCTATCCTTTAGATACTCTCGGAGCGTTGGACCCTGGCTGTCAGGGGGCTTGTTTGAGACGATCTCAACCGAGGAAAGTTTCTCATGCGAGCGCTGGGTAAGGGGATCAAAACGTCTGATAGATACAACCCTGTCGCCCTCGAACTCGATGCGTACCGGTTCGGACCACAAGGGGGAGAAGACGTCCAATATCCCTCCCCTTTGCGCGAACTCAGCAGGCTCGGTCAGGAGTGTTTCGCGCTGAAATCCGTTATCTGCCAGCCAGTTCAGGGCTTCCTCAAGTTCCACCTCGCCTGAGGGCTCGAAATAGACTGACGCTCGTTCTTCTCGCCAGCCCATGCTTCGTTCGGACAGCTCTGCAGGACAGAGAATCAGTCTCGGCGCGCCGGACGGAAGACGTAACAGATTGAGGCTCTCGATCCTGCGAATCGCAACTATACCCGTACGATCAATCCCCTCTAGATCGAGGAGTAAGCGTTCCACCTCTTCGGAGTCCTTTGCCAGGTAGAGCATCTGGCTCCCGCTCCCCCGAAGTGCTTTAAGAAAGAAGGCACGCAGTCCTCCCGGCAGTCCTGAAACCGAGCGAGGCAGCTCGGATAAGCCAAGGAAGCGAATCAACGAGGCGGATTCAAGGAAGCGCACGTAGAGGTCTTTTTTAGTCAGGTGTTCAGCCATGGGAGGATGATTGTAGTGACGATCGTGGGGATGTCAAAGCCACACCTTCATATTCACGCGTTGGATAATCTTGAAGCCAAGAGTGGTCTGTTCACCTTCTGGAGTTCTCAGGCGAACGAAGTAGACCCCTTGGGGCAACATAGCAGCATCCTCGTCGCAGCCGTCCCAGATAAGCGAGAAGCGTCCGACGGATACGTTTTCCTGCATCAGAGTACATACACGGGAGCCTGCTATGTCGTAGATGGCCAGATTCAACATCCCTGAACTTGAGGTAGAGAACCGGATACTCCACTCGGAATAGAGGCGGGTAGGGGTGACGGTATCCAGATCGGCTGTAGAGCATCCGTGGATGTAGTTGTTCAAGTAGGGGAGTTGTGTTCGATTTGAGGATCGGAAACCTGATTCGGAACCCCCAGTAGATGTAATTGGCACTTCCCATTTGATTCACGAACACAAGATCCAGCCAGCCATCTTTGTTAAGATCCGCCGACTCTATGTTGTGTTGAGCCATCAGGGTAGGCAGAAGGGTCAGGTTGGTTTCCGAATACCCGTGGGATGTTCCCCAATAGATTCATATTGGGCCGGTAGAGATGTAGTCAGGATACCCATCCTGATCCAGGTCGGCAAAGCATCCTCCACCGTCTCATCGATAATAACTCCCGCAGCAACTATCCGAGAATCCAAGCGGTCCGCCCCAGAAGATCTTGGATCCACTGGAAACATGACAGGACAAAACGTCAATCCAGCCGTCGTTGTTGGCGTCCCAGTGAACGACAAACTCCACCGCGCCGTCACCTAGATAGGATAAGTATAGGTTACCTCCTTCCAAATCAACCTATAGAATAATATCAACGTCCACCTGCTCCTCAAGCGATGTAATACCGGGCCGAGCTGACGCAAAGCGCGCGGCAAAGCCGTGAACGTCGGCCCTAAGAGCTCATTTCCATATGCAAAGAATGTCATGAGCAGAATAGACAGGGATTTTAAAATTGCAAGGGATGTAAGAATCGCTCAGGCAACTCTGTTATGATTTTCACAATCGGACCGACCTTTAGGTCAGCTCTTTAAAAACCTTTCCAGCACGCTCCAATGATTTTACAACCACGCCAGACAGATCAGGAACTGAATCATTATAATCGCAATCATTACGAAGTCTTCTTAGGCGAATTAAATTATCAGCTACCCTTCTGAGTTTGTTCTTCGCAAGACACTTTCGGAGTTCTTTATGGTCATCAACGTCGTCTATTGGTTTAAACTCAAGAAATTTACAGGCATAGTTGCGTGAATAACAGTATGCGGCAAAGTAAGCTCTGCTGACAGCACTTCTTGTTTTAGCATCTGGGTGTGGAGTAATGCTTGTCTCACCTGCGAGGAATTTCGCAAATTCGAAGTAATCGTTCCAGGTGAAATTCATCTTTTGCTTAAAGTGGAGGGTGCAAATCTGTTGTTAGGATGAACCAACCGCCTTCTGAGGGAAAACTGTCTTCGTATTCGGCTGATATTTCATCAATTACGTCGAAGATGTTGTCATCGTAATTCTCTTGCCTCACATAAAGGGCTAGGTACTCATCGTCAATCTCAGGATCATGATAGACCTCAAGGGACAGCTGAGTAGTCGATTTGAATCGATTTCTCGCCTTATTTGCAGCAAACAAAACGATGGACGTGAGTTCACGAAACTTAAGGAAGTAACTAATGACCTCGCTAATATTAGGAAAAATAACATTTTCTCGCACAAATCCCTCCATCAGCGTATATACCTGCTCAGCTATAACATGTGGTGTCGAGGTATCTATATCCCTCTCACCCGTTATTTTAAGATCCACGGTTGTCGCAATGGCATTAGTTTCAGTGCCAACCAACAAAGGCCAGGGGTCAGCTAGAGTTAAAGCTGGCGCCATCTACTTAACCTCCTCGAAGGTTTTCTTGAGATCCTCAGTGATGCATCCTTGGAAAATATCTTCTACTCTATCGTGTGCTTGCTCTACCCACTTCAATACGTCGGGTGGAGAAATGGCTTCAGGTTTCTCGAGATAATAATCCATATCCAGGCGAACTCCTATATTACCAGGGTTCCCCGGTAAGACACTTGCAAGTTGAATCTTACAGGCATCCCTGCTATTAAACCTTATTACGCTCACCCAGTTAAAGTCCCATATATCTTGTGTAAACTCCTCTCCCCAACAGAGCCTATACTCGAAACTCTTCACCAGTTCACCTGGCTTTTTCGGTATCTCCATTATATTAATGTAACGGAGACCAATTCGTTGTATACCCTTGAGTTCAACCCCTTCGGTGTTTTTTAGGGTTTTAAAAACCTTCTCAATGTTTGGCTTGAATTTGCCCCACGACTGATACGGTTTTAAACGGTTTATAATCAACCGAGGGGTATGTATTCCAAGTTTGATAGTCGTCTTTTTGTCTTCGGCAAGAAAAACCGCCAATTCCTTGTTTTCAACCTTAGGGGGTACATTGGGTCTGTCAGGTATAAAATTTATCTCTTGAATGAAGTGCTGCTCTTTCAAGGGGAATTCCCCTTTGATTTTTCCGTAAACTAATCCAGGGACGGTGATGTCCCATTGCGACTCTGGTGTAAATCTTATCTCACAAACTGCTTCCACGACCGGGGGATTTTTGTACTGCTTCCTTTTTTCTGCCACTTAAACCCTCACTTTTATCTAACTATAAGTCCTTTTTATTAAATTGTCAAGGCTTTTTTGAAGAACACAATAGAAACCTGAAGAACTCACTTCTTCGCCTTCGCCCGTTCCGCCATTTCGGCGATGAAGCCGGTGTGCAGGTTACCGGCGCGGAACTCTGCATCGTCTAAGACTTTTAAATGAAACGGCACGGTGGTCTTGATCCCCTCGGTGTAGAACTCTTCAAGAGCTCGCTTCATGCGGGCGATGGCCTCGGCGCGAGTTGCCCCGTGTGAGATCACCTTGGCGATGAGCGAATCGTAATACGTTGGAATTACGTAACCTGCAAAGATGTGGGTGTCCACACGCACGCCAGGCCCGCCGGGAAGGTGCAGAAACTCTATCTTGCCTGGCGTAGGCATGAAATCCTTATCAGGGTCCTCTGCGTTTATGCGGCACTCGATGGCATGCCCCACCGGTTTTAGCACGCTGCGGCGGATAGAAAGCTTCTCACCCGCCGCCACCCTGATCTGCTCCTTCAGGAGGTCGTAGCCGGTGACCATCTCGGTGACCGGATGCTCGACCTGAATTCGGGTGTTCATCTCCATGAAGTAGAAGTTGCCCCCCGGATCCAGGAGGAACTCGACCGTGCCTGCGCTCTGGTAGCCGATGGCCTTTGCCGCGGCCACCGCTGCGTCACCCATCTTCTTGCGGAGTTCTTCATCAACCGCCGGAGAGGGGGACTCCTCGATGAGCTTCTGGTGGCGGCGCTGGATTGAACACTCGCGCTCGGCAAGGTGCACCACCTTGCCGTGCTTATCGCCGATCACCTGAATCTCCACGTGTCGCGGCTTGGAGATGTATTTTTCCAGGTAAAGTCTGTCGTCTCCGAACGCCGCCTTTGCCTCGGCCTTTGCCATCTTGTAGCCTGCTTCGAGCTCCTTGCGGTTGTGTGCCATTCTCATCCCCTTGCCACCTCCGCCCGCCGCGGCCTTGAGGAGTACCGGATAACCGAACTCGGAGGCAAGCTTGCGCGCCTCCTCTACATCCACGAGATCCTTCTTTGATCCGGGGATAACGGGCACGTCGGCGGCGCGCATCGTCTCCTTGGCAAAACTTTTGTTGCCCATCTTCGCGATGTTCTCCGCGGTGGGTCCGATGAAGATAAGTCCGCATTCTGCAACCATCTGGGCGAAGTCGGCGTTCTCGGCTAAAAATCCGTATCCGGGATGTACGGCGTCGCAGCCCGAGACCTCGGCCGCGCTTATGAGCTGGGTGACCTTGAGATAGCTCTCCGATGAAGGCGCCGGACCGATGCAAACCGCCTCATCTGCCAGACGGGGGTGCAGCGCGTCGGCGTCGGCCTCTGAGTAGACCGCAACCGTGCTTATCCCAAGCTCGCGGCACGCACGGATGATGCGGACGGCAATCTCCCCCCTGTTGACCACAAGTACCTTGGAGAACATAACTCCTAGCTCGGTTCTATAAGGAATAGCTCCTGCCCGTACTCGACCGGGGTCTCGTTGGCAACAAGTATCTCGACGATGGTGCCTGAAACCTCGGACTCTATCTCATTCATGAGCTTCATCGCCTCGACGATGCAGAGGACGCTGCCTGGCTTGACCGCATCTCCAACCTCCACATAAGGAGGCGCGTCTGGAGCGAGAGCACGGTAGAAGGTTCCGACCATGGGCGAGGTGACAGCCACAAGGTTGGAAGGCCTTGCGGGCTTGGCTTCCTTGACTTCTTCTGCCGCTGCAGGGCTTGGTTTTGGTGCCGGAGCCGAGGCAGGGGTTGAGGATGCGGGTACTCCTGAGAGGTATGTTACGGGTGTTACGGGTGTTGCGGGCTGGCCCGCCGCAGTGCCCGCTGGCACCTTGCTCACGCGCACCCATTCACGGCGGTTGAAGTGAACCTCCAACTCGGCAATGTTGTTTTCACTAACGAGCTTGACTAACCTCTCCACATCCGAATGCTTCATACCGCCTCCTTAGAGTTCCGCAAGCCTTGCGCGCGGCGATTTGGACAGTATCTTCAAACCATCTTTTGAAACATAAACCAGATCCTCTATCCTCACACCACCCCAATTGGGGAGATAGATGCCGGGTTCAACCGTGACCACGGCACCTCGAGGGATCTTGCCCTTGCTTGTGGCGGCCATCTTTAACCCGTCGTGTGTCTCAAGACCTACCCCGTGTCCCAGGGCATGGCCGAAGTAGGAACCGTAGCCTGCCTCTTTAATAACATCGCGGGCCAGGGCATCGGCTACCTTGGAATCTATCCCTGCATGGATTCCGTCTAGAGCCCGCTGCTGGGCGCGAAGGACAATCGAGTATATATTCTTCTGCTTGGCAGAGGCCTTACCGATGACGACGGTGCGGGTCATATCAGCGGAGTATCCTTTCCACTGCGCGCCGATGTCGAAGATAACAAGGTCTCCCTTGCGGAGCCTGCGGGCGGTCGGTCTGGCGTGCGGCATGGCTGAGTTCGGCCCTGAGGCGACGATGGATGCAAAGGCGGGGGGTAGGCCTGTATATCTCTGGAATCGGTGGGCGATCTCCGCGGCCAAATCCCGCTCGCTGACACCGGGTTTTACAAGTTTTAGAACCTCAGCAAGGGTCTTACCGGTGATTCTGGCGGCCTTGGCAATGAGTGCTACCTCCTCGGGGTCCTTGATGTTACGAAGCTCCTGGACCCATCCTTTGGTCGGAACCCACTTGAACTTACCGACCTTGCGAAGTCTTTTCTTGAGCTGCTGGAGGGTAGAAACCGTGAGATGGTCTGCCTCGAAGCCGATCTTGGTCACGTTCTTTAACTCCGTAAGAGACGCCAGCCCCTCACTGAACCCCTCGGTGATGATGTGGGTAAGAGCCTTGGGGGTCACCTCGCGCTTGATCTGCTCGGCGTAGCGGAAATCGGTAAAGAAGTGCACACGCCGTGAGATAAAGAGGTAGCCGTTTGAGCCGGTATAGCCCGAAAGGTAGCGGACGTTCTTCAAGTTAGTAATAAGAAGCCCATCAAGCCCCTCCTTCTTGATCCTTCGTCTGATCTTAGCGAGTCTGGGTTCCATATATACGCGCCTTTAGTTCTTTGATCTTGGCGGCGATCTCTGCATCGCCAGGTTTCTGGCGCTCCAACTCGCTGTAGATGCGAAGGGCCTCTGTGAGATAGCCCTGGCTCTCGTAGAGTTCGGCCACGCTGCGGGTAGTGAAAGGTGAGGCCGCTTTTGTCTCTTCTGAGAGCACCTTGCGTGCCAGTGGATCTTGTGGGTCAAAGGCCGCCACCTTACGTGCCGTCACACCGCGCCCTGCCGCCTCGCGGCGCGCCTCTAATTCAAGAAGCATTCGCAGTGCGGTGAGGTTGGCAGGATCCAGGGCTAAAGCATCGCGCAGGGCCTCCTCAGCCTTAAGCGGCTGGCCTTTACGGAGCAGGTATTGCGCCCGAATGATGTGAGCAGGCAGGTAGTCGGGATGCTCACGCAAACCGCGGTTAAGCAGTCCGAGCGCCCGATTGAGCTCACCCGCATCGGCGCAAACCTCGGCCAAACGCGCAAACGCGGTTGAAGATGGGTGAAGCGCGATATAGTCGTTCAGCCACTTTATTCGCTCGGCTGGATTCATAGTCCAGAAGTGTAACCAGCAAGAGGGATATGTCAACACCTACATAATACCAGGTGGACGCATTACCTCCTGGCGGGGCACAGAGGAATATGGCTCCTACGAGGTAAAAACCGACCGAAGGTTTTGCTTGACAGCCCACACCTTGAGGGTAGAATCACCTGAATACCTCGGAGGAAACTGTGAAGAAATTAATCTGTTTGTTTCTTATCTTTACATTGAGTGCGGCAGCCCGCCCTGCAATCAAGCTCACCCTTGACCCAAACCCCAATCCGGACTACGTTACCTGCGAAGAGTGGAGAGCCCAGCACCCTGAGATGGGCACGCTTGAGGGTGGGCCGACGGTGGTGCCCCGTCCTGCACCGCTTACTATAGCCGACAAAGGCCTCATCGCGCTCGTAGTAGCCCAGGATCTCCAGAGCGAGCTTTCTGCCGATCTTTCCCAATACATTAGTGACCTCCAGGCCCGTGGCTACAGGGTGGAGCAAAGCACCTACTCCACCGCGGGCACGGCCGAGGAGCTAAGGCAGTACTTCAACGAAAAGCTTCCCTACGGACTGGTCGGTGCAGTACTGGTTGGGGAGCTTCCCGCCGCATGGTACCAGATGATCGACGACTGGAACGACAACGGCCAGATAGATTATGACGAATACGGCTCGGATTACTATGAAGAGTTCCTCTGCGACCTTTTCCTTTCCGATCTGGACGGCTTCTGGCACGACGATTCGGTGGCTGCAGGATTGATGGATCCGATGGTTTCCGGCTCGGACGGCATCTACGACTCTCACACCGGCAACCGGGCAGCCGAGATTTGGGTCTCCCGCATCGACGCCTCCCATATCACCCTCCTCAACAAGACCACTCTGTACCACGAATACTTTTACCGCATCCATGACTATCGCGAAGCGGAACTCGTTCTGCCCTCCAAGGGGCTCTTCTATATAGACCAGGATTGGCGGGAGAGCTTTACGGAGTCCGAGATGTACAGGGTCTGCAAGGAGTACGAGGAGGTTCGCGATACGATGATAACCGACGCCACAGACTACGAAGGACGGATTAAGGAAGAGGGTTTATATCTCACTGTGTGCGTGCACTCAAGCCCGGAGGCACACTCGTTCCACAAGGCGAACTCGCCTTATCCTCAGACATTCTATGGCTGGAAACTTACCTACCTTGAGCCTTCCTACGGCTTCTACAACCTTTTTGCCTGCTCCAACTACAGGTGGGTAGAGCAAAACTGCATGGGTTCTCTGTACCATTTCTGCGGGAAAGGACTTGCATCTATCGGTTCTTCCAAGACCGGCTCTATGCTTTTCTTTTCGGAGTTCAACACCCCGTTGAGCACAGGGCTATCCTGGGGTCAAGCGTTCAAGCAGTGGACAGACTTCTGGATTGCCAACCACGGGCACTCGAAAGCTTCCAGATCGTGGTTCATGGGTATGTGCCTCTTGGGGGACGGAACCCTTGATCTGGGCGAACAGGGTCCGGGCGTGACCGAACAAAAAGCAGTAATCCGAGCTCTTGCACTGAACGTTATCCCCCTGGCCAGAGGCGCTGTAGATATCCGCCTTGCTCTTCCCCAGACCGAGCAGGTTCACCTGGCCGTGTTCGACGCATCGGGCAGGCTCGCGGCCACACTATACAAAGGCGTGCTTGAGGCAGGGGAACACTCGCTGTACTGGAATGCCGCAGACGCCCCGGCAGGCGTTTACTTTGCAAGGCTCGTGACCGAACGCTCCCAGACAGCCGCAAGGATTGTTCTCCTAAAGTAAGACGATGATAGTTCCTCAGGTCTGAAGAACTACTTATGAGCTTATAGCAGGTGGAAAACTTGACCTTCCTTCGTATCCGGGATATAATGAGCCTAAACCAAGGAGGATAAATGCGTGGACGTCGCGTGATTTGCTGTATGGTGGGAGCCGCACTCACTTGCTTGCTTTCTCCCGTAACTCTTTCCGCTGATGTAGGCAACCAGTTCATCGTTAAGACGGCAAACCTCGATGCCCTGCAGGGATTCGCAGCAGAGCATGGAGCACAGGTATCTGCGTTGATCTTCTACCCAAATCCTTCAAAGGAGACGATAGAACTTTACGGAGATCAATATATCGTCAAGTTTGCCACTGATGATCAATCCGCAATCAATCGTGTGATGAACAAGGTTGAGTGTCTGCCCGAAGTTGAATCCGTCCAGCCGGACGAAGTCCTTGATATTTACATCCCGGAATGGGATGAAGAGCCGGTTGAGGGGTCTTTCAATTCACCGAACCCGCCCCCTTATACGCCTAATGATCCAAGGTATCCTGATCAATGGGACAAGCCGATGACTGAAACCAACTGGGCCTGGAACACTACCACTGGAGAAGGAGCAGGCGTGGCTGTGCTGGATCAGGGTGTTGATACCACCCATGAAGACCTGGTTGACAATCTCTACATGGGGTACGACTTCAACGAGAATGATAATGATTACTACGATATCGGCGGTCACGGTACTCAGTGTTGTGGTGTTGCGTGTGCGAAAATCGATAACAGCGTCGGGATAGCCGGTGTTGCCGGCAATGCCCATCTTATGGCGCTGAAGATATGGGGTGACAATCCTTTGTATTACAGCACCTTAACAAACTGTATGAACTATGCAATAGACAACGGTGTAAAGGTAATCAGCATGAGCTGGACAGCAGGTCCCAGTTCCGCGCTAGAAAATGTAATGGCCAACGCCTGGGACAGGGGGGCTTTCCTTTGTGCAGGCGTGGGCAACAACAACATCGATCAACCGTTCTACCCAGCGGCCTACGATATGGTTATGGCGGTTGGCAGCATTAGTTCAGATGGCGGAAGGTGGTCAAGCTCAAACTACGGAGACTGGGTGCAAATATTTGCTCCTGGAGGTGTGTCTACTTCCAAGGGTGGAGGCTACACCAACGTTATCCACACTTCCTTCACCGGTCCCCAGATCGCGGGCCTGGCCGCGCTCCTCTTCTCCGCATACCCGCACGCCACACCACAGCAGGTCTGGGATAACATAATCCAGGGCGCCGATACCATAGATTCCGACGTAGGCCCTATCCTGCGCATGAACTCAAGAAAGGCTGTAGAGAAGGAGATCATAGCCGTTGAGGAGCGAAAACCGGAACCCATCGGTCTCTGGGCTACAAGCGTTCAAAGCGGTGTTATCCGTTTTACTTACGACCTGCCTGCGTCTACTTCCTATAACCTGCGCATCTTTGACGTCACGGGCAGAGAACTTTATGCAGAGAGAGGCAGAACGGATATGAAAGGAGAGATCTCCTGCAATCCCGCTCTCGGTTCAGGCGTTTACTTCTGGCGGTTCAAGACATCTGAAGGGACAAGCTCAGGCAAGTTTGTCTACGTGAGGTAATTTTTTTGCCCCAGGCGAAAGCAAAGCGTTCGCTTGCTGACCCCGGTCAACACATCGTTACCATGCAAGAGGGGATTGACAAACTATATTTATCTGAGTATAATCGCGTCAAATCAAAACATCAGAAAGAGGGCGCAGGAGTAAGTTATGCCCGTTGAGGATCTAGAGGCCGGGAAGTTCCTGGAGCAAGCCCGTGCCGCCTTAAAGAAGGGTGAGGTGGACGCGGCACTGAAGTTAGCGATACAAGGGCTTGAGTGTTACCCTGAAGAAAAGGAAGACGCGGAGCTCAACCGCATAGCCGCCGAGGCTTGTCGTCGTAAGGGGCAGCTGGGGCGCGCACTTTCCTATGCAGAAATCGGCCTTGAGCATGCACACAGGAGCGGAGATCACCGCCTTTCATACAACAGCGCCGTTACCATGGGTAGCATCTTTGCCCACATGAACAACTACGAGGCAGCCGACATGGCGTGGAGTGAGGCGCTCACCCTGGCCGGGGTGTATGGCGATCCGCGCCTTGAGGGGCTGGTGCTTTTGAACATGGCCATGCTTGACCAAAGACGGTGTAACCATATCCGTGCCCTTGATACCCTAAAGAAGGTTCGCGCTCGCTTTGAAAAGGTAAACGAGAGCCGTTTGCTCGCGGTCTGCTGCAGCCGCATGGCCTTCTCCTTCATGCGGGAAGGCAACACCAAGGAGGCACTCGCAAGCGTTGAAAGGCTCGATGAGTTGGCAGAGCAAAAAGGCGACAGAGGTCTTAAGGCCAGTGCCCATTTCCGCAGGGGTTCAATCTATCTGAGACAGGATGAGTTCCCCAAGGCCCTTCCAGAACTCCAAAAGGCAAGCGAACTCTACAGAGAGGTTGGTGACGTCACAAACCTTTCCATTGTTTTATGCGACCTTGCCACAGTTTATCGCCATCTGGGTGAATTTGACAAGGTCGAGTTGCTGCTGAAGGAGGCCACCGGATTGGCCGAAGAGGTTCCTTCCCCGACACTCACACACGTAATCACCCTGACGAGAGCGGAGACGGCGGCCTGGAAGGGTGACAAAGAAACAACCGCTCAGGGGTATCGAAAGGCGTTTGATCTTGCAGCAGAGATCAACAGCGCGGATCGCTTCCAGAGTTTGCATGAGAGTCTTCGCTTGGCTATCAGAAAGCCTGGATTGGATTTTCCCGGGCTCAGGCATCTCCTAACGAGGGCCCACGAAAGCTACCTCCGACTGGGGCTTAAGCGGGAAGCGGAAGAAACCCAGCGTTGGCTTTCCGAGATTCCTCTGTCAGACTGAAAAAACCCCCTCAAAACAAGGAGTAAGAAATGCAAAAGCGCATAGCTTTGCTTCTTGGTGTAGTCGTGCTTCTTGGGCTTTTTGCAAGCCCTGCCTTGGCCGATTGCACCACGACCGACATCTACAACGCAGTCGCCCAATGGGCAGGCGTCCCACCCGATCAGATAACGGCCAACACACCACTGGACGGCTTGGGAGGTAAATCCTGGCCCGAAGACGCACCACCTTTAATCAATCAAATCGAACAGATCTGCGGATGCAGTATACCCCCGGATGTCTACGACAGATTCGAAAGGGTTGATGACATAGACGAGTGGGTGGGCGTCGACGACCTTAAGAAAACCTAGAGCCTCCCCTAAAGCCCTGTGGTGATTTTTTTTGACTGGCCTGCAAGCATAAACATAAAGGAGGCAAAAACCAACACTTAAAAAGGATTAACCCAACCATAAAGTCTGTCAGGGACCCGCGCGGAGGCACAGCCTTCGCGCGGAGATTTTTTTTAATCCTCCTTTTGGCCGAAGCACATGTGCTTCGGGAAAAAGATCGGAGAAAGTAATCGTTAAGGCCTTGACAAATGAACAAATGATCATATAATCATGTCATGGAAGAGACAACCAAGATATTCAGGGCGCTCGCAGACTCCACACGGATGAGGATCATGCTTTTGGTATTGAAGCAGGAGCTGTGCGTGTGCGAGCTGGAGAGTGTGCTTGGAATGGAGCAGTCGCGTATCTCCCACGCTCTAAGAACATTACGGGACGCAGCTCTAATCGAGGAGCGCAGGGATGGGCGCTGGATATTCTACCGCGCCGCCGCCGCCCTTCCCCCATCTCTGATTTCCTATCTTGAGGAGTCCGGGAGAGACGATGAGCAAACCTTGGCTGATAGCGAGAAGATGGCAAGACTCCTTGAATCCGAGGAGCCCGAGGGCAGGCGCTGCCCTCTTAGGGATCAATGAACTTCGTTAAAGAAAAGAAAGGAGAGAAGTAAGATGAGCGAAAAGCCCAGATTTATAATGTGCAACTGCACAGGTGAGTGCCCCGGTTTCAAGGACATGAACTTCTGGAAGCTTTTGAACTACGTGCGCAACGAGCTGGAGTCGGAATATGCTGTCATTCATCCGCAGCTCTGCGTTGATGACGGCGACCGCTTCCTTGAAGAGATCCTTAAGCCAGGCGTTACCTATGTAATCGGCGGCTGTGATCCAAGGATGCAGAAGAAGATGTTCCGCGACCCGTTTGAGAAGAAAGGGATAGATTTTGACAAACAGGTGGTTGCCATTGACCTTCGCAACATGACCACCGAAGAGGCGATGAAGAGGGTAACTGAAGCCTTTGAAGGCTTGAGCCCAAAGACCTAAAGGAGCATCAGAGATGGGATTTGGCGATATCCCAAGGGAAAGAATCCCCTGGCATCCAAGCATTGACTACGATAAATGCACGAGCTGCCAGGAATGCTATAACTTCTGCAAAAACGAGGTTTTTGTCTGGGATGAGGCTTCCAATAGACCTGTTGTCGAAAACCTTCACAACTGCGTTCTGGGGTGCAGTGCTTGCGTCAACCTCTGTTCTGGTGAGGCGATCTCCTTTATGAGCCTTGCGGAGTTGCGCGAGACGATACGCAGGCTCAGGGCACAGGCCTCATAACACCCAGAAAGGAGAGAAGATGTCGAACCTCAAGATAGAGATATTCGGGCCAGGATGCCCCAAGTGCATGAACACGCAGGAGCTTTTTATGCGCGCCCTCAGTGAGATGAACCTTCCAGCCGACCTGAGGCACATATCCGACGTGGACGAGATGGTCAAGCGCGGCATTATGTCCACCCCTGCGGTGTTCATCAACGGCGACAAAGTAATCGAAGGCAAGGTGCCCACCATGCCGGAGGTTAAGAAGTTAATCAAGCAGAACCTGGAGTAACCGTTCCTCATGCAGAGCAAAGCGTTTATTGATAAGAAGCCTAAAGGCTTGGGGTTCTTCGAGCGCTATCTGACCGTCTGGGTAATCCTCTGCATCGTGGCAGGTATCGGCCTTGGCAAGTTAGCACCCAGTGCGGCATCCTTCCTTGACGGACTCTCGATAAACGTGAACGGCACGCCGGTGATCTCCATACCCATCGCTATATGCCTGTTCTTCATGATGTATCCCATCATGGTGAAGATCGACTTCGGAAGGGTGCTCAAAGCGGGCCGCAACCTCAAGCCGGTGGGACTCACGTTGTTCATCAACTGGGCGATAAAGCCTTTCACCATGTACGCAATCGCCATCTTGTTTCTGGGGGTTATCTTCCGGGGGCTTATCGGTCCCGATGCCATTGATTACGTGAGGATTCCTCTGGGACTCAACCTGCCGGTAGGCGCCGCCCACGGCGCGGGTACGGTTGTGCTGGTGGACGGGGTCAGGATGCTTGCCGTCCCATTGTGGCGAAGCTACCTTGCCGGGGCTATACTGCTGGGCATCGCTCCGTGCACCGCGATGGTGCTGGTGTGGGGGTATCTGGCCAAGGGCAACGACGCACACACGTTGGTGATGGTGGCCATCAACTCGTTAACCATGCTTGCACTCTATGGACCTTTAGGTGGGTTCCTTTTGGGTGTAGGGCGTCTTCCCATCCCCTGGCAGGCGCTGCTTTTGTCGGTGGGGATATACGTGGCGCTGCCCCTGGCGGCAGGCTATGCGTCCCGCAAGCTGATCATCCGGCTCAAGGGGGAGGACTGGTTCAACGCCCGGTTCGTGCCGGTGCTCACCCCGATAACCATCACCGCACTCCTCGTTACCCTCGTGCTTCTCTTCAGCTTCAAGGGTGATGTCATCCTCACCAACCCCCTCACCATTCTCTGGATCGCCATACCCCTTTTTATCCAGACCAACCTCATCTTCTGGCTGGGCTACGGCCTGGCGAAGCTTCTCAAATTGAAATACGAGGACGCAGCTCCCTCGGCCATGATCGGTGCCTCAAACCACTTCGAGGTAGCCATCGCCACTGCAACGATGTTATTTGGACTTTCTTCAGGAGCAGCACTTGCTACGGTTGTGGGCGTGCTTATCGAGGTTCCGGTGATGCTGTTGCTGGTAAAGATTTCACTTGCCACAAAAAGCTGGTTTACAAAGAGCGCCTAGTGCAAGGATTTGTTTTAATCGCTATAACCCTTATTCGCCCCATGAGGGGTAAGGAGGAGACGAGATGAAGAAGAATACCATAATCCTCATAGCGGTTCTCGCCGCGTTGGCCGCGGCGGTAGTAGCAATAGTTCTTATAAAAAGCAACGCGAGGAAAGGTGAGGAGGTAGCCGCCGATGCCTCGGTTCAAGACACTTTATCTCAAGCGCTAGCTCAGGGCACATCGATCACCGACAGCCTCGCTTCGCAAGTGTCCTCAGATACGCTGGCAAAATCCGAGCTTCCTTCAGTTAATGAGCAACCCGAACCAGAAGAGAATGCAGCGCAGAGCGAACCACAGGAATCCACCGAGGAACCTCAGGATGTCGCAGCCGATCCCATAAGTCAGGCTCTCGCCACCGGCAGACCGGTGCTTGCAGACTTCGGCCGGAGCACCTGTATCCCTTGCAAGAAGATGCTGCCCATACTTACGGCACTCAAGAAGGAGTATGCGGGCAGGGCAGAGGTGCTTATCATAGACATAGACGAGCACATGGAGCTTACCCAGTCGGTAGGCATACGAGTCATCCCCACCCAGATATTCTACGATTCCAAGGGCAATGAGGTCTCCCGTCACGTTGGATTCATGGGTAAGGATGCCCTCGTTGCTCAGCTTGCCAAGATGGGCGTGAACTGATGGAAGGGCTTCTTTCAAACGTCGAGCAGTGGATAAATAACGCACCCGCACTGGCATTCCTTGGTGTGTTCATCGGCGGTATAATCTCCTCCACCAGCCCGTGCGTTCTGGCTCTGATACCCCTTTCCATCGGCTACGTGGGCGGTTACGCCGAAGGTTCCACAAAGAAAGCCATTCTCTACAGCCTGATGTTCATGCTGGGGCTGACCGCGACCTTCGTGATTCTGGGCGGTATCGCCGCCTACGTGGGCGGTCTTTTTGGCCTTCAAGGAAGGGTGTGGTATTTTATCCTTGCCGGTGCCGCGTTCCTTGTGGGGCTTAACCTGGTGGGTCTTTTGAAGTTCGAGCTCCCCTGGCTCAAGCGGATCAAGGTCAAAAAAACCGGGATCTGGGGCGCTCTGCTATTGGGATTTCTCTTCGGAATCGCCTCCTCGCCGTGTGCTGCCCCGATACTTGCCCTTATCCTTGCCTTTGCCGCCACCACCAAGAACATCCCCTACGGGATGGGGCTTTTATTGACATACGCTGTTGGTCACTGGGTGCTGGTGTTCGCCGCCGGGGTATCCACCGCGTTCGCCCAGAAGCTCATCTCCTCAGAAAAAACCGAGAGGGTCAACCGGATCATCAAGCTCGTGGCCGGGATACTGCTGTTCGGGGTGGGGCTTTATTTTGTCTACTTAGGTGTGTAGGAGTGTTGCAGGTATTAGAGGTATTCGGGGCGGGATGTGCAAAGTGCCGCAAAACCCAGGAGCTGTTCATGCGGGCATTGAGCGAGATGGGAATCGCCGCCGATGTGCAGCATATCACCGACATGAATGAGATGATAAACCGGGGGGTGATGTTTACCCCGGCGGTGTTCATCAACGGGGAAAAGGTTATCGAAGTCAAGGTGCCCACCCTGCCCGAGGTCTTCTCCCTTCTCCGAAACGCAGGCGCAGGCCCTTAGTAAAAGTTCATCCGGGCCGGTCGCCAACCGAAGGACATAAGGCGGGCAGTGTTACGGGCCGCCTCTTGACAGCGCCTGGAATACCGATATAGTCAACACGGACTAAGGAGGCAAGATGAGCAGGTGGACAGTTCTCCGTGGGATGCTGGCAGGAGCGGTGATACTTGTTCTGCTGGCTCAATCGGCTCTTTATGGAGAGGAATCCTGCAACGAGTTCATAGTAAAGACGCAAGACGCACAGGCGCTGCACAACTTCGCCCGGGATCATGATCTTGAGCTTCGCCCGCTGATCACCTATCCCAACCCATCGGCAAAGGTTATTGAACGATTTGGATGCTACTGGCTCGCGTCGGCTCAAGACAGCGAGCGAACTGAAAATCTGCTCCACAGATTAGAGGACCTGCCCGGGGTGGAGCGCGTCGAACCGAACCTTCTCCAACACATCGAGTTTGCAGAATCCCGATCGGACGCAACCCCAATCCTGCCGGACACGTTTCATCATCCCTACACCCCAAACGACCCGATGTTTCCCCAGCAGTGGGACAAGATAATCACCGAAACCGACTGGGCATGGAACCTTACAACTGCTGAAGGCGTAGTTATTGCGATACTTGACACCGGCGCTGACACGGACCATGAGGATTTACAGGCCAACCTCGTGCCTGGCTACAACTTCGTTGATGACACCAGCGATATCGAGGATGACTACGGGCACGGGACCCACGTCTCAGGGATCGCTGCGGCGAAGATAGATAACAGCAAGGGGATAGCCGGCATTGCCGGGAACGCCTCGATCATGCCCTTAAAGGTCGCCGACAGCGGCGGGAATTATACGAACGCGGACCTTGCCCAGGGGATTATCTATGCGGCGGACAACGGCGCAGATGTCGTCAATATGAGCCTAGGCGGAACCCATTCTCAGGTGCTCGAGGACGCGGTGAACTACGCCTGGGACGCCGGAGCGTTCTTGTGCGCGGCAGCGGGCAACAAAAGGGAAGAAAGATCGGATTACCCTGCCGCCTACGAGCACGTTGCCTCGGTTGGAGCCACCACATCCGGGGATTCAAGGTGGCAGTTCTCGAACTACGGGGAGAGCGTTGCTATCTTTGCGCCGGGTGGAGGTTATGAGGGTATTCTCTCGACCGAGAAGGGTGGCTACTACGGATGGCGCGACGGCACCTCGATGGCCTGTCCCCAGGTCGCGGGGCTGGCGGCTTTGATCGCGAGCGTATATCCTGAATACACCAATCAGGATGTATGGGACAAGATGATCGCCTCGGCAGACACCATCCCTTTTAGCCATGAGCTAAGGATAAACTCACGGGTCGCGCTCGACGTGGTTGAGGTTGCTGAGGACAGGGGAAACAGCTTAAAGATTCGCTGCGCTGAAATCCAAAAAGGTCGAATCAGCTTCGCTTACCGCGTCTCTGAGTTGAGGAGTTATACCCTTCGCATCTTTAACGCCGCGGGACGGGAAGTTTACTCAACCGGCGGGGAGATACCCCCAGGAGGACGAATCGAATGCGATGCAGGAGTCTCCTCAGGCGTCTACTTCTGGGAGCTTAGGACCGCCGTTGGCACCGAATCGGGAAAGTTTGTTTATCTACACTAATTACCTTCTAATGGCCGGGGACCCCGAAAGGCCAATCTTCTCGGGAGTCGCTTCGTGAACATAAAGGAAAGCGTCCTGGATCTCATCGGGGACACCCCAATGGTATACCTCAGGAAGTTCGGTGCAGGCCTCGATGCCGCCATTGCCGCCAAGCTGGAGATGTTCAATCCATACAGCGTCAAGGACCGGCCGGTATCCTACATGATCGCCGCGGCAGAGCAGGAAGGAAAGATCAATAAAGATACCACCATAATCGAGGCCACATCTGGAAACACCGGGCTTGCGCTTGCCTTTATCTGCGCGATCAAAGGCTACAGGCTTACGATCTGCATGTCCACAATCCAGTCGGCAGAACGCAAGCAGCTCCTGCGGGCACTGGGAGCGCAGCTCGAGCTTACCCCTGCCAGCAAGGGAACAAAAGGAGCCAAGGAAAGGGCGCTTGAACTCTTAGCCGAGATTCCCAACTCCTTCTACATCGAGCAGCATGCAAACCCCGCGAACCCCCGTGCGCACTCCGAGACCACCGCAGAGGAGCTCTGGAGGGATACCGACGGCAGGATAGACATCCTGGTGGCAGGCCTTGGCACCACCGGAACCCTTATGGGCACGGCCCAGGTCATAAAGCCTCGCAAGCCGTCCTTTAAGATCGTGGGCGTTGAGCCGGAGATAGCCCCTATGATCTCGGCCGGCATATTCAAGCCCCACCGACAGGCAGGAACCAGCCCGGGGTTCGTACCAAAGATTCTCAAACGAGAACTGCTTGACGAGGTGATCACCGTATCTGAGCAAGACGCCTTTGCCACCTGCCGTGAGCTGGCATTGAGAGAAGGTATACTTGCCGGCATCACCTCAGGCATGACTGCGTTTGCCGCACGGGAACTCGCCAAACGGGATGAAAATAAGGGCAAACTGATCGTTTGCGTCTTCGCCGACTCAGGCGAGCGGTATCTCAGTGTGGAAGGGCTGTATATCTAACCCCAAAGTTGTTGCTCCTCAAAGCCTTCTAATTGACACGTCCCCCCTTGACAAATCCAAAAAGAAGACTATAATATAGTCTAGAGTCATAAGTATGGAGTAGACTAATCGCTAATTGATTCGTTAAAGATAAAAAGGAGGTTAAGGTAACAAACAACAGGTAAGTGATCCCAAAACCAAACCAATCCGCCTCTGGCGGAGGAGGAAAAGATGATACACAAAAGTAAGCAGGTCTTGGTGTTCTCCCTTCTGGTTCTGTTCCTTTTGGGAGGCCGAGCCCTTGCAGGGGGCACCGTAAAGAAGGACGCACTGAACTCTACAGTCACTTCTCCCTCCATGGTAGGAATGCCCTTCGATTGGGACATATATGAGGCAGTGACAGTTATGGATGCTACAATAGTGATGGACGGAAATGTAACTGTTCATCCTGGCGGCAGCCTGACTCTTGAGCATGTTACGCTGAAGATGAACGTTCTCGAAGACGGGCAATACCATATTGAAGTTCAAGGTGGCGGAGCGATGTATATAAGGAACGGCTCTATAATCACAGATGGCGACCTTGACGACGATAACTTGCCGTACGATTCCACTAGCAACGCTCGCTTCAACTTCACCGTCGACTCTGGAGCAGTTTTTGAAATGTGGGACAGTGAACTGCACGAGTGCGGTTTCCTAAGCGACACCTGGAGCAATAGAGGGCTCTACATCGAGGCAGATAACCCAGTAATCGTTAACAACCTGATATCCCACAATTATCAGGGTCTCTTCCTTTACTCAATTACCCAGGGGATACTAATCGACAACACAGTGGATAGCAACTCCCGTGGGCTCTGCCTGCATACAAGCAAGCACAATACGCTGATTGGCAATAGCATAAGCTACAACTATGGAACCGGTCTGATGGTGGACGCCTCAGACTGCAACATAATTGACTTTTGCGTCGTTACAGGCAACTCAGAAGCGTCCCACGAATGCGGCAGTTTCTATCTATGGGAGGCCGACTCTAACGTGATCACCAATTGCACTATCAATGAAAGCAAGCGTCGGGGTCTCCTTATGATAGGCAAGTGCCAGTATAACACCATCAAGTCCTGTGCAATGGGTGGAAATGTTTGGGAAGGAATATACCTGGCGGATTCGTCATGGCACAACGTCATCGAAGATTGCGTGATTCAAGGCAACGGAGTTTGCGGCATTGGTATCTGTTCTCATCCTCTCAAATTCGACATTTGCGTCGCTTCCGCTCGCGACAATACTGTTAAAAACTGTTTGATTAAGGACAATGCCACTAGTGGCATAACAATCGGTCTTCTTGCTGACTCTAATTCAATCGAGGGAAATCGGATTATCAATAACCAATGTGGGATCTTGATCGACTCTGCTTCAACGGGTAACATAATCGAAGACAATCTTATAGCGAACAATGCTACTTACGGAGTACATGTCTTTGATGTCCTCGAAAACGTAGTACCACCAGGGGCTTTCTCCTTAGTCATCAACTACAACGCGATCGTTGGTAATGCAGCTTACGGCATTCTGAATATCGATAACGCGGTGATTGTTGATGCAAGGTACAATTGGTGGGGCGACCCAAACGGTCCGGGTGATGTTGGCCCTGGTACGGGTGATGATGTTAGCGAATGGGTGGACTATGAGCCTTGGCTAGAAGAACCCCTAGGTTTAGGAGTTAAAGAGCAGAGGCTAGATACCAAGGTAGGCATCAGGCTAGAGCAGAACTTTCCGAATCCATTCGGTGCACAAACCAGCATTCGATACGCGCTCCCCAAAGAGAGCTTCGTTACCCTCTCGATCTACAACGCATCCGGGCAAAAGGTGAGAACGCTTGTTAATGAGACCAAGCAGGCAGGGGAACACACAGTCCACTGGAACAGCCTGGATGAAGCAGGCAATGAGGTCGCCACCGGGGTCTACTTCTGCAAGCTACAGGTAGGTGACTATACAGAGACAAGGAAGATGATCCTTCTTAAATGATGCTCCCTTTCTCCAGAGGAGAAAGGATCGCAAGGGAAATCTTAGGGGCCGACTTCAGCTGTCCCTGTCGGGCATCAGGTCGGCCCTACGTTTTTCTGGAGAGTCTGTAGGGGCACGGCACAGCGTATCCCTTGAGCGGTTCATACGCTCATAGGGTAGAGCCTGCCCCTTGAGATGCTTGGCATCTCATAGGGTATGCCTTGCCCCGACCTTTTTCCATCCGAACCCAAAACCCAGGGAGGAGCTTGACAAGCTTCGTCAGATGCGTATATTTATAATGAAGTTAACGATTAAACATAAGGAGGTTTCGATGCTGTACATAACTAACGCAAGTTGGATGAAGGCCGACCCTCCGTTCGCCCGACCCTAGCCGACCCTAGATAGACCACAAATAACCAGGCGTTCGGGGGCCCGTAACACCCTCAACACCCGTAACACTAGCCCTAATCCAACTCTTTTCACAAAACAACTAGGATCGTAAGTCATTAACTGTTGTTTGTTGCGTTTTGCGCAAACAACACGGAGGAAAGAGTTGAATCAACAAAGTAAAGTCGAAACAGCAACGGTTAAACGAACCGGCACCGTGTTCAAGAAAGTAATCGGCCGCTACTGGGTGAAGTCTGGGCAGGATACCATCAGCTGCGCCATCTCCTCAAAGCTGCGCAAGGTGCTTATCTATCCCGAAGCTGACGCTTCGTCGCGCAGACCGACAGTCGATACGGTAGTTGACATCCAGATGGTTGACCCGGTGGCGGTAGGCGACGAGGTGCGGTTCAAGGATGCAGGCGAAGAAACCGGTATGATTACAGAAATCCTGCCCCGTCGCAACAAGCTCTCGCGCCGCGCAGTAACCCACGGTAGGGAGAAGTGGGAAGCCGATCACAAGGTCCTCGAACAGGTTATTGTCACCAACGTTGATCAGGTAGTGGCGGTGATAGCTGCAAAAAGACCCAAACCCTCCTGGCGATTGCTGGACCGTTACCTTGCCGATACCGAGCTGCTTGAGCTGCCGGCAGTTATATGCGTTAACAAGATGGACCTGGTGGATGAGGGACAATTCCGCAAGGAAGTTGCGGTTTATTCCGATATCGGCTATCGGCTGGTATTTACTTCTGCCTTAACCGGTCAGGGCATTGCAGAACTCCGGGAAGTCTTGAAAGACCATACCTCGGTCCTGATGGGCAAATCCGGTGTGGGCAAGACAAGTATCCTGAATTATCTGGAACCCGGACTGGGGCTTCGTGTTCAGGAGGTTTCCGATCGGGTCAACAAGGGCAGACACACCACCTCCCATCTGGAGATGTTTCCGCTGGATGTCGGTGGCTTCGTGGTGGATACCCCGGGAATGAGAGAGTTCGCGCCCTGGAAACAACAAGAAGTGAATATTGGCTGGCTTTTCAGGGAGATGAGACCCTATATCGGGCAGTGCAAATTCGGCACCGACTGCTCCCACTCCCACGAACCGGGCTGCGCCATCAAGGGGGCAGTTGACGAGGGAAAGATAACCGAACGACGCTACGACAGCTACCTGCGGATACAACGGAGTTGACATGAGTCTTAACATGAAGTTTTGTGAAATCAAACCCTTCGGTGAAGAACACCTCGAAGACGCAGCCAGGCTTTTTGCTGAAAGAATCAAGACAGAAAGGGAGCTAAGCCCTCTTCTGCCTGTACGCTTCGAAGACTATAACACCATTCTGCCGCGATTGAAAAACCTCTCGCAGAAATCCCCTGGTGTTGCTGCAATCTGCAAAAAAAAGCTTGTGGGGTTTCTACTTGGCCTTTTGCTTCCTTCCTGGCGAGGAAGACGAAGCGTATACGTTCCCGAATGGGCACATGCAGAAACTGGCGAGACCCGTGAAAAGGTCTTCAACGAGATGTATTCCTGCCTGGCATCTCGATGGATAGCCGATGGCTGTTTTACTCATCTCGTAGGCGTGCTGGCGCACGATATGGAAACTATAGATGTGCTGTTCTGGCTCGGTTTTGGTCTGGCCGCAGTAGACGCCATGCGAGATTTAGGCGACGTAGCAGGTCCTTTTGCAGATGTAGAGATTCGCCGCGCGGGTATTGAAGACATAGATATCGTCATGTCATTAAGTCACGGTCAAACACGATTTATGTCAACCTCACCGGCTTTCATGGCTCAGACTGTGGAATCCGGCAAGGACTATCACCAAAACCTGATACAGAACCCCTCTGTGGCATCGTGGCTGGCGTTCTATAATGGAGAAGCGGTTTCCCGTTTGCAGATTGGTCCTTCGCATGAGGATGCAGCATACATAATCTCAGATGAGAAAACCGCAAGCATAACCGCGGCATTTACGAAAGAACAGGTGCGTGAACAAGGAATAGGCGCAAGTCTCTTGAAGCACTCGCTGGATTGGGCAAAATCGGCCGGCTACGAACGATGCGCAGTTGATTTCGAGCCAGAGAACGTGTTGGGCCGGTCTTTCTGGCTCAAACACTTCCAGCCGGTATGCTTTGCACTAATTCGTCAGATTGATCCACGAATCGCCTGGGCACAAGGATAGCAAATTCTCAAGCCAACAAGGAGGCTCTTATGGAATCTGTCCTAGCTAAGAAAAAAGGTATGCCGGTTACGGACTTTGAAAAGGTCGATATTGGACTTGATGAGGCGTTGGCAGAGATCGTTGACAGTGAATACTCAGAGGCACGCGGCTATGATCCTGTGAGTCTCAAGGACCTTCTTGAAAGGATGGGCTTCACCGACCTTCGCTTCTTCGCTAAACCCAACGGTGCGGAGTTCGCGAAATCGCTTGAGAAGTATGGACTGCTTGAGAAGATGCCTGATGACGTTCGGGGTATCCTGCGTGCGCTTGTGCGGTCAGTGCCAACCACCGAAACCCCGGTTTGGGGTATGGTTTCGTGCATGGTACCCAACGCCCGTAACACCCACACCCGGAAAGGAGAACGAAGTGGCGAACAAAAGTAACCTGGCTTTAATGTTGATCGCTCTGTTCTTATTCCCTTCAGGAAGCCATGCTTTGGGGGACGATCCGTTCAGATCCTCGGCTGGCTCTGCGTGGGATATATCCGACACGGTGATGCTTAAGGATACGACGATCGTAATGAACGGGGACCTGACCGTTCATCCAGGCGGAAGCCTGATCCTTGATCATGTTACCTTGAAGATGAATGTAGGAGAGGACGGTCAGTACCGCATCGAGGTGGACTCAGGCGCGGCCATGTACATAGGCAATGGCTCCGTGATTACGGACGGCGACGAGGACAACGACTCCTTACCCGCGAGTTCCATGAGCAACGCCCGGTTCTGCTTCGTTGTCAAACGATGGGCTCGCTTCGAGATGAGTGATAGCGAACTTCACGAGTGCGGCTACTCAAGCGATGAGCTCAGCTACCGGGGACTCTACATCGAGGCGGACAATCCGGTGATCGAGGGAAACAGGATAACCCACAACTTCCAGGGCATCTTCCTTTACTCGGTTGTTGGCGCACGACTTGTTGGCAATCAGATAGACAGCAACTCACGCGGCGTGTGCCTACATACCTCCAAGCACGATACGCTGATCGGAAACAGCATAAGCTACAACTACGGGACAGGCCTGATGCTGGATTCGGCTGATTCCAACGTGGTAGATTCCTGCGTCGTTATCGGCAACTCACGCGCGCCTGACGAATGCGGAAGCCTCTATCTGTGGGATGCCGATTACAACCGGATAACCAATTGCACCATCAACAGGAGCTTTCGCCGGGGCCTTCTGGTGTTCGGCAGGTGCCTTCACAATACCATCAAGGCCAATACGATCAAAGGAAACGGCTGGGAAGGGATATTCCTGGCAGATTCGGCCTGCCACAACCTGATCGAGGCCTGCGTAATCGCAGATAACGTGCTTGGCGGCGTCAACATCGCAACATCTCCTGCGAGGGAGGCAATCCCTGTTCATTACGGACACTGCAACACAATCAAGAACTGCATAATCGGCAACAACCATAGCGTAGGCATAAGGCTTGGTCACCTCTCCGACTCCACCGTAATCGAAGGCACGAGGATCGTCGGTAACCGATACGGCATCCTCATAGACTCCACCTCGACCGGCAACCGGATAACGGGCAGCGATATAGCCGAAAGCGCCGTTCACGGGGTGTATATCATTCGTAACTCCTCAGCTACAATCGAGGATTGCAACCTTTCCAGCAACAACGGAGACGGAATACGAAGCGAAGGAGGTTCTTCATTGGTCGCCCGATACAATAACATAATCAACAATCGAGGCTACGGCGTCTGCAATACCGACAGCACGGTGACTGTGGATGCAAGGCACAACTGGTGGGGTTCGGCAGCCGGCCCAGGCGATGGGGTAAGCGAACTGGTTCTTTTTGAGCCCTGGCTGAGGGAGCCTGCAGGAGCAAGGTAAGGTTTTTTTGACCCTTTTGCCCGCGGGGCAAAGATCGCAGAAAGATCTGAAGGGGCCAACACTTTTACCCCCCATCAGCTACTGAACATTCGTTTAAGGTGTGTTGCGGGTGTTACGGGTTGACAAATCCTGATCGGGGCTATAATCCTTTATAGAAGGTAAACTAGAAACACTGCTCGCTTCGACGAGCGAGAGGAGGCTAGCCATAAACAAAACCGTGCAATAAAAACCAAACTAGAGTTGGTGGATTACGACCAACTTTAGAAGGAGGTACAAAATGCGAAAGTCATGTTTCCCTGGACTCTGTGTCGCCGTAGTGTTGGTGCTGGCGATGGCGGCAGGGCTAAGCGCGTTTGAGCCGATGCGCGGCTACTGCCCTGAGACCCCGTACGATCCCACGATCTGGGACGGCAAGGCAACCAACTGGGAGGAGTGGGCCTGGGCCGGCAGGTTCCCGAACTGGTTCAACGACGGCACCTATCCGAATGCCGGCTTCTTCTATCACGAACACAAGCACGGATGGCAGGCGGTAAGCTCCTCAGGAAATACCACGTTCTATCCAGGAATCGTGTACTTCCTCGCTCATGACATCGAGGGAGAGCCGCCGCCAAGTAATCTTTCGATGTTCCGCCAGAGAGACGACAATGACTGGAACGTTGCCGAGTACACGTTCGAAGGCATAAACTTAAAGGCCTGGGTGTTCGGCGGCGACGATGCCGAGGTTGACACGGCATGGATAAAACTCTCCGATGGACTTGAAAATAGCCATCTTATCCCTGAAGTGGGAGGCCTGAACCTGATAAACGACGCTGAAGCGAGCTTCATAGTCAGGGTCTACGACGATCCAACCACGGATGTGCACTGGTTCCCCGGTAACCCCGAGCCAGGCGACCCTGGCTGGGACTGGTCGGAGTACTACGGGGTATTCGGAAGCTACGGGTTCAACAACTCGTTCTTTACCACCGGCCTGGATCCACGAGCAGGATACGAAGGCTCAAACGAGGTCTACGAGTGGGCGTTCTACTGGGGCCATCCAGGCGACGAGTTTCATCCCGAGCCTGACACGGTGTGGCTGCCGCAAGGTCCTGCCTCGCCGGTTCTGGATTCGTTGGAGATACTGGTTGTGGTCATCGATCCTCCCAAGGATACCATCGTGTATATCGCCCCCAACTGGTGGATACATTTCTGGCCGCCAATTGATTGGCCCCACTACGAGGTGGACTGCATGCCCTCGCAGGATGTATTCATCGCTCATAATGATACGGTGGAGGTCAACTACTATATCCGCAATATGGGGCTGGAACCCGACAACTACACAGCGACAACTAGCGATACCAAGCACTGGTGGCTGGAACCCGCCGACTACAACTTCCCGCTGGCAAGCGAGGACTGGATAATCCTTCCAGTCAGGGTAGCCTTGCCCCTCGACTGCCTGGCAGTAATGCAGCAAGAGATAGTGGATACTGTGATAATGACCGTGCAGTCGTTGGGCGATGAGACCGTGGTAAGGGCCGGGTCGTTGACGGTTACGGTTGAGCCTGTCGGGGTCCAGGAGCAAGATTTCACAGCTCCAGCAGGATACAAGCTTTCCGAGAATCTGCCGAATCCGTTTACCTCTGCAACCACCATCTCCTACCAGCTTCCACAGGAAAGCGAAGTCAGCCTCGTTATCTACGATGCTGCCGGCCGGGCGGTACGAACCCTGGTAGACGAAAGCAGAAAGGCGGGGTATCACACCGCTTACTGGAACGGTCGCAACGAGGCAGACGTTGAGGTTCCGGCCGGGGTCTACTTCTACAGGTTCCAGGCAGGTGATTATCGAGAGATAAGGAAGATGATCCTACTTAAATGATGCTCCCTTTCTCCAAAGGTGACGTGTGCCCTTTAGGGTAAAGGATCGCAAGGGAAAGCGTAGGGGCCGACCTTTAGGTCGGCCCGCCCCTTTTTAATTGCCGGGTCCCTGCGGCGGGACGAAGTGCCACCATCTGGCAGGATTAAGGTGGGGGTGATCCCCCTGTATCCCCCTTAATAAGGGGGAATAAAACGGGGATCAACGAATCAACACTACCTTCTGTGGTGCTGCATTATCCCATTCAGGTCTGATGAAGTAGACCCCCGGCCCGTAACACTCCCCCCAGGTTATTGTTCCTGATTGACTTGTGGATCGTACTTCGTCAACTTTGCGGCCTGCAGCATCGAAAATCTCCGCACAGAAACCATCGGGACGATCGGAATAGCGCAGCACTATCTTTTGACCGACAGGGTAGATTATTTGCCAGTTTACACGAGAATCAACGATCGGTTCTTCTTCAACCGCATCTATGAGTCCTTCGGAGTTGGTTTTCATAAGAAGCAGATCGCTGCCTGCAACGGCCCAGGTTGTGGTTCTGCCGGTTACGATGTAGCCACCGTCAGATGTTTGTTCTACCCAGAATCCCTCATCAAACTCCCCATCATCACCGTAGAGTCTGCTCCACACAGTATCACCGTCGGCTTCGGTTTTTAAAAGCCACAGGGTACTTATTATGTTTGCAGAGATCACAAACTCGTAACGACCGGTGATGATGTAGCCGCCCTCTGAGGTTTCCTGAATACAAAGGCCTCCGTCATTGTAGCCAGGTTCAGGGTTGCCGTAGGTCTTTTCCCACACGCGATTACCATTGGCATCCAGCTTGAGTACGGTCAAATCGCCGAAATTTATACCGGTAGCGACGTATCCCTCGTCCGTGGTTTGTTGAACGCACTCGAATACTATATACTCACTTGTTCTGTAAGTCCAGATACTGTCTCCTTTATCGTCGGTTTTCATTATTGAGACTTTGTTAAGCGTCGCCGGGGAATACAACCTGGCACAAACAATGATGTATCCGCCGTCCGAAGTCTGAGATACAAAATCGGCATAGTCATGTTTGTCCTCTACACCGTAGGTTTTGGTCCACACCGTATCTCCGTCGGCGTCGGTTTTTATAAGCCACATGTCTCCATTAGTCAGGTAGCCGTAATCTGGATGCTTAATGGCGTCTCTGAAGCCAGCGATTATGTACCCGCCGTCATCGGTCTGATGAACGGCAAGTGCTACGTCGTGCTGGGGACCGCCGTAGGTCTTGGTCCACACCGTGTCGCCTTGCTCATCGGTCTTTAGAAGCCAAACGTCGTATCCCTCAGTGCCGAAGGATTCGGTGCCGTCGGCAATGATGTATCCACCGTCTGATGTCTGCTGCCCAGAGGTGTTCCACCATAAAGCAGGGCCGTAGGTTTTTTCCCACGCCTTTTCTCCATTAGCGTCTGTCTTGAGAAGCCATACGTTGCCATCTTCCTCAGGGTCGGAAAAGGTCGTCCCGATAACGATGTAACCCCCGTCTGCGGTTTGCTGGACTACGTGACCTTCCTCAGTTCTACCTTCATTATCGTAGGCCTTTATCCAGCCCGCTTTAAGGGATAAAGCGGCAAGGGTCATCACTAAGACAACCAGTGATACAAGATTTTTCATACCTGCCTCCAACATTTTGATTTTATTATCAAGAATATACGCAGGTGGATTGAGTTGTCAAGCATACATGCTCCTTTTGACCAAAGGTCAAAAGATCGCAGGAAGAGAGGATCTCTTAGTCATTCCGAGCAAGCCAAAAGCTTGTAAAGTTCCGAAGGGCGACGGATACGGAGCAATCTCATAACAGAGAGTTTAAACGCGTTGAAGCATGAGATCGCCACGCCACCTTTGGTGCCTCGCGATGACGAGGTGGGGGATGTAGAACAGGCTGGAGAGCCTTTGTTTAATATTTGCGCGCACCCGGTGTTAAGGCACAGGTTGGTGACCTCGTTCGCTGCCGAGGCTGAGGGTGTTACTACCGACGATCTCGTGGACAGGCTGCTTGCGGAGGCTGGCGCTTTCACTTAAAGTTCGTGTGGCGATTGGCAGGGGTGTGCCAAATTGAAATTGTAGGTTAATCGGGAGATTCTTTTGGACCAAATATAGCACCTACACCAGACTTGACAAGTCTTTGGAACTCCTTGACGAGATATTGATTGGATAACTTCCCATAATTCCTTGACAAAAACGTAAGCCATCCAGCGTAATAAGTCTCGTCATTAGAATTCTTAAGGTCTATCATTTCTTTTAAGGTCGCGTCTCCTCTCTTCAGGGGGGCTTCTGCGGCTTCAAGCTCGTTGACAGACATCAAAGTTATACGCTCAATATCATCGTCTTGAAGAAATCCCGCCCCTTCGTTTTCTTCCTTTAACCTATGCTCAATATGTTCGAGGTAAGAATAAATAGGAGTTGGCAGATACTCAAGAGTAACAACAACAGGATAATACTTCTTGAATCTTGAGCTAGGAAAGCCCGGAATCTTATCATTCTTTATTTGATCTATAACGTCATGAATTTGTTCTGCACCTCCGATAATATTCTCCTTCTCCCACTTGTGGAATTCCCTTAGTCCTTCTCTCAATGTCCTTACAGGAAGTTTAAGAAGAGAAGATTTGCACTCTATCAAAACCAATGACTGGCCACAATTAATTATGGCGTCGACACTTCTCCGCCCTTTAGCAAATTGAATATCTTCCTCAAGCTTAAGACAAGTTAAAGGACCGCAACCGTAGATACGTTTAAGTATATCGCCTACATATTGTTCAAAAATCTTACCGAAAAGCGTTATGACTTCGTGGCGTTCATCGTATTCTTTCTTGTAATCATAAAGCTCAACTAAAATCCAATAAAAACCAGAAGCCAATTTCATAGCTAGGAAATGGCTACTTAAACATAAAGCCGTATCACCAAATCGGACCATTGGGTATTTTAAAAAGCTAACATTGTTATACTGACTCATCGATTTCTCATCTTCAAAAATCTGCTGAAAGTATTCAGATGTTTGACAGAATTCGGAAAACACTGATTCAAGTTTGTGGCAATCAATCTTAGCTTTTTTCTTCATACCTTCAAGTTCGAATAAAATAGAGCCTCTTTCTAGGTCGGCATGTTCGGGGTCTTCTCTCATCTTTGATAGTTGCCTGCTAAAATAATAACCCACTGTTAGGTAGCTTGCTAAGCTAAGACCATGCTTCATCCTATACTTTTCGGTTATATTTAGCGACTCTGCCCCTTTTGATTGCAGAACTTTTTCAGCAAGTATACCCCACCTTGCAAGAGATTGCTCAAGGTTATCCCTAAAGGTATAATTGCCTTCTTTTACGTAAAGGAAATAAACAGGAGGTTTGTCCTTAAGATTTGGACCAAAATGATCATTAATTATCAGTAAAGCAATAAGTAATTCATTATAAGGGATTTCCTTACCTTTAAAATGTATTGACTCTTCAGAGCAATGCCGAAAAGCCAATTTCATAGCCATAGTGAATTGAGGTCGACTAAATATCCCCACTTCCACCTTCTTCTGAGAAAGTTCATAGTTCAGTGCTCGAACTATTTCTTGCTTTTGGGTTTGAGAACCTAAGTGATTGAGAAGTTCATTTTGGTTTTTTCGAAAATATTCTATGCTCTCATAGGAAGGATCAATTATGAATATCTCAAACCTTGATAGTGCATGGAGAATTGTGAACAATTTGTAGTGCTTGATTAAGCGAACGGCTTCTTCGCGATCAAGCACCTCACCATAGACATCCTTGTAGGATAAAGCCAAAATAGGGTGAACCATAACGATTTATTATGAGCGATATTTAAAGCCTGTCAACCTAACCCTCACCCTTGACATCGGCCTTGGGTCAGGTCAGCGTCGGTTTTTGCCAAAAATACCCCGAAATCGCCCAAAATGTCCATCTTTTGTCCAGCTTTTGACCAGCTTTTGACCAGCTTAATTGTGACGAGTTCGATAGAAACGTGACGAAGAGACTGAGGGTTCCTTACTAACGTATCTCACAATTCGGCAGGGTTTCCTGCAGATGCTTTATGCCTTGCTCAGTAGAACTCCCGGCGTAAATATTCAGAACCTCCAAGTTTCCAAGACCCTCCAGGTGTTTGAGTCCCTCATCGGTAATTCCGTTGCCGCCCAGGCTTAAACGTCTGAGGCTCGTGATTTGACCGATACCACGCAGGTCCTCATCAGTAATTTCAATAATATATGAATACTGGCCTATAAGATCAAGTTCCTGTAGATATGGAAGCTCGGCTAGATACTTCCAGCCTTCAGCGGTAGTCGGCGGTATGAATAAAGAACCATATTGGTAGGGAAATTCTTCAATGAATCTCACGTAATCAAATCGGTTAGTATAATAATCATAATGATCAACAATGACGGTCGTGGGTTCAATAATGAAGTGCAACACCTTGGAAAGCGAGAGGGATTTCGTTATTCTGAGGATGTATGCACAAAAGATACCAACAACTTGGACTGAAGGAGCGTGAGGTGATAGATGTTAT